>ERZ808029.10-NODE-10-length-302799-cov-12.528518_pt1 | contig 302799 bp, 262 predicted proteins | sample MGYA00380185_ERZ808029 | MGnify/ENA primary metagenome ERZ808029 (study PRJEB31490, sample SAMN06133404) | mouse gut metagenome | isolation source: M2_3 | host: mice | place: China: Chengdu | collected 2015-05 ... | reverse complement strand
GCATATTGCGGGCGCTTTTCCGTCTGTTTGTCAGTCGTGTACATCCAGTACACTCCTTCCTCGCAGACCAAAAATCGTTCCGCACTATGCGACCCTGCCGTCAATATTTATTGTCGAACCGGCTCTAATTTCATAACGGCGACTGTTAACGATGCATCGAGGCTATTGTAAATCGGTTTTTATGTTTATCTTTGTACGGAAAAATGTAAACAAAGCTCAAAAATATCTTATGAAAATTTATTCAGCCATAGTGCTTGCTGTCGGTATCGTGTTCGGGGGAGCTGTCAATGCCCAGACGAATGCGAATAAAATGATGATTGATGCGAATAAGAATCTTGACGCCAAGGAGTATGTCACGGCACGTTACAGATATGTCCAGGCCTGCAATGCCTACCTGACATCCAATAATATGCCCGGAGCTGTGAAGGCGGCAGTGAACGCCAGCGCGTTATATCACCGTGAGAATTATTACAAAGAGGCGTTTGAACTGCTCGGACGAGTTGAGATGTCGCTGAACAAGCTTGAACAGGACAATGGTCGGCCGATGCCTGCCGAACATTATGACTTGAACAAGGAGCGGTTTAAGATGTACATGAAGCTTAAAAATTCGGCTCGTGCGCGTGAACAGCTCGATAAGATGGAGGGCAACCTGAAGGGGCTTTCCAACGACTCTCTTATGACCGACCTCATGTCGGAGCAGGCCGGATACTATTATACATTCGGACAGAATGACCGTGGTGATGCCGCCATGAAGAAGCTGATAGCACGCTATCAGGGTCAGAAGGATTATGACAAGATTGCCGAGTGCTACCGAAATTTGATTGGCACGGCATTGAAGTCGGGCAACTCGCGTCTTGTGGCGCGAAGCTACGACAATTACATGCTGTGGACCGATTCGGTCAATAAGATCAAGTCAAATGAAGAACTTGCCGAATTGCAGGCAAAATATAACAGTGCACTTAAAGAGATAGATGAAAAGGAGAGTGCCATAACTTCGCGCAAGGCCGTTATCGTAACATTGTGCATAGCGCTCGCCATTCTTGCCGCAGCACTTGTTTTCGGTGCCATAATCCTGTTGCGTTACATTGCGCTTACCCGCAAACAGAAGAAAGCCATAATTGTGGCAAATGAACATAACGAGCTGAAGACCCGATTCATAAGCAATATATCGGCACAAATGGAGCCTACGCTCGACACCCTTGATCAGAAACAGTCCGGTGTCAAGGCCCTGCATGAATTTTCGGAACACATTCAGGAGTTGTCGTCGCTTGAATCATCACTTGGCGAGGCCTACGAATTGCAGGATGTCAATATATTAAATTTCTGTGAGGAGATAATGGATGGAATCCGTGACCGCATTAAGCCCGGTGTAACGCTTAGCGTCAATGCTCCTAAAATGAATATCAAGATCGCTCCGGAGCCGCTGACCCATGTGTTGAATCACCTGCTTAACAATGCCGCTCTTTACACTCCAGAGGGAGGCAAGATATCGCTTGAATTTAAAAAGCGCGGCGCTCACACCCATCAGTTCATCGTAACCGACAACGGTGCCGGAATCCCTGAAGAGATACGCCAGCAGATTTTCCGCCCGTTCAGCGAAGTGCGCAATCTCACCGAAGGCGATGGACTGGGTCTGCCCATCTGCTCGTTGATGGCAATAAAGATGAACGGCAAGTTGTCGCTTGACGATTCGTTTAACCATGGCGCAAGATTTGTGCTTGAACTCCACTCATGATGAAGGTCGGTGAAGCGGGACGATTCCTGCAGTGGAGTCTTGTAGTGCTGTTCGGCACACTGACTCTAATGACAATGGGGCTCACGGAGCTTGTCCCGCTCTCCGATTGGATGATAAGAGCCCTCGGCATAGTTGCATTGGTGGCATTGCCGGCAACAGCTTACGGATTTGTGAGGGTATATAAAGAAAAACGCGATTCTCGATGACGGGAATCGCGCTTTTTATGCAGGAGTGGAATGGATTATTCGTTTACCGAATCAGATGACGATGGCTCTTCGGTGCGAATTTCGGTTACAATCTTGTCATTGTCCTTGTCGTAAGTGACATAAATGAGATTGCCCGGATTGACCGATGCGTTGATTATCATCTCGGCAAGTTCGTCTTCAAGATATTTCTGGATGGCACGCTTCAGCGGGCGAGCTCCAAACTGGGTGTCGTAACCTTTTGAAGCGATGAAGTTCTTGGCCTCCTCGGTAATCATCAATCGGTAGCCCAATGATTCGACACGCTTGTAGAATCCGGCGAGTTCGATGTCGATAATCTTAAATATCGCCTCCTTGTCGAGCGCGTCAAACATCACAATGTCGTCGACTCGGTTCAGGAATTCAGGTGAGAAGGCCTTGTTCAAGGCTTTCTGTATTATGCCGTGTGAAAACTCCTTGTCGACTTCGCGAGTGGTGAATCCTACACCCGAACCGAAATCCTTCAGCTGTCGGCTTCCTATGTTGGAGGTCATGATTATTATAGTGTTCTTGAAGTCGACACGACGGCCGAGGCTGTCGGTAAGACGACCTTCGTCAAGAACCTGCAACAAAAGGTTGAACACATCGGGATGCGCCTTCTCGATCTCATCCAGCAGGACGACAGAGTAGGGGTGAGTGCGTACTTTCTCGGTGAGCTGTCCGCCCTCCTCGTATCCAACGTATCCCGGAGGTGCTCCCACGAGTCGTGACACGGTGAATTTCTCCATGTATTCGCTCATGTCGACGCGAATCAGAGTGTCGGCTGAATCAAACAGATATTCGGCCAACTTCTTGGCAAGGTGGGTCTTTCCGACTCCGGTGGGGCCAAGGAACATGAACGTGCCTATGGGCTTGTTGGGATCCTTGAGGCCTACGCGGTTTCGTTGTATCGCTTTTACAATCTTGTCTATAGCGGCATCCTGACCGATGATTGCACCTTTCAGTTTCGGCCCCATTTCACGCAATCTTATGCCCTCGGCCTGGGCTATGCGCTGCACCGGGACACCTGTCATCATGGCCACAACTTCGGCCACTCGCTCCTCGTCGACAGTTTCGCGCTGAGAGTTCATCTGGGCTTCCCATTTGCGCTTGGCTTCATCAAGTTCAATTTTGAGGCGATGCTCCTTGTCGCGGAATGATGCTGCATTTTCGAAGTTCTGTGACTGGGCGGCCTTCAGCTTGTTGGCATTGGCTTCGGCAATTTGTTCCTCAAGACGCTCTATCTCTTTTGGAACGACTATGTTGGTGACATGTACGCGTGAACCTGCCTCGTCAAGGGCATCAATCGCCTTGTCGGGGAAGTTTCGGTCGCTCACATATCGGTCGGTCAATTTTACGCAAGCCTCTATTGCATCGGGTGTGTAATTGACATTGTGGTGCTCCTCATATTTATCTTTTATGTTGTTGAGAATGATGAGTGTTTCCTCGGGTGAAGTGGGTTCAACCATCACCTTTTGGAAACGACGCTCAAGAGCACCGTCCTTTTCTATGTTTTTGCGATATTCGTCGATTGTCGTCGCGCCTATGCACTGTATTTCTCCTCGGGCGAGGGCGGGTTTCAGCAAATTGGCGGCATCCATCGAACCCGATGCGTTTCCGGCACCTACTATAGTGTGCAGCTCGTCGATGAACAGGATTATGTCCTTATTCTTTGAAAGCTCGTTTAGTATCGCCTTTATGCGCTCCTCAAATTGTCCGCGATATTTCGTGCCGGCTACGATTGACGCCATGTCAAGTGATATCACACGCTTGTCAAAGAGGATGCGTGACACTTTACGTTGCACGATGCGCAGAGCAAGTCCTTCTACTATTGCCGATTTGCCTACACCGGGTTCGCCTATAAGCACGGGATTGTTCTTCTTGCGACGGCTTAGAATCTGGGCGAGGCGTTCAATTTCGACCTCTCGTCCTATAACAGGGTCAAGACGGCCCTCTTCGGCGGCGCGTGTCATGTCATTGCCAAATTTGTCGAGGACCGGTGTGTCATTCCCGCGTTTTGGCGCCGATGACGGGCGCTGCGGGGCCTCGGGACGGTCGCTGCTGAAGGGTTCTTCCTCGTCATCGTCGTCATCATCGGTGAACGATGCACCCATTTGAGGCGCATCGGCCACATTGGCGAGAAGACGGTAGAGAGCCTCATAGGTTACGCCCGCGTCACGGAACATACCCATGATTTCAAGATTCTGAACTTCGCTGTTGTGAAATATTGCGAGAAGCAAGTGTTCCGAATCGACTATGTTGCTTTTCAGCATTCGGGCTTCAAGTACGCTCAATTTGATTATGCGGTTGGCCAAGTCGCTGACTGTAAGCATCTCGGTGCTATCCGGTTGCTCATAGAGGCTGTTGTCGAGAGCATCGCGCAGCTGATACATCATGTCGGCGCTCAACAGCTTTTGGAGCGTCTGGAATGCGTGGCTTTCATTCTTGGACATGATTGCAAGCAAAAGATGCTCGGCCTTTATCATTGAACTGTTGTGTCGGGTTGCCTCAATGCGGCTTTGGTCAAGCACATACTTTAATTCATTAGAAAAATTAGTGTCCATGTAATAAATCAGTATATTTTCATTAAAGTTACTACAATAATTGTGCCAAAAACGACTACTTCAGGCAAATTATAGCACTTCAACATAATTTAAACAATCACTGAATTAAAATTACTCATTTTCTCGTAAAAAATATTTATCTTTGTATAAAATTTAACGTATATACCCTTATCGGATGTAAAGCGATTCTATTCGTTTTGTAGCTCGGGTATTATGCATATTACTAACAAGACTTTTATATGCTGGACGAAGACAGAATTCTGAAAATTGATATCGAAAGTGAAATGAAGTCGGCCTACATTGACTATTCAATGTCGGTGATTGTGTCACGTGCGCTGCCTGATGTCAGGGACGGCTTGAAGCCGGTACAGCGTCGTGTGCTATATGGAATGAACGAGATGGGTAACACATCGGATCATCCTCATAAGAAGTCGGCCAACTGTGTAGGTGAGGTTATGGGTAAATATCACCCTCACGGCGACTCATCTATATACGGTACGGTTGTGCGAATGGCTCAGGATTGGGCTATGCGTTATCGATTGGTCGATGGTCATGGAAACTTCGGTTCCATCGACGGTGACGGAGCGGCCGCAATGCGTTACACCGAGGTAAGACTCGAGCGCATAGGCGAAGAGATGTTGAGTGACATAAATTCGGAAACGGTCGATTTTCAGCCAAACTATGACAATTCACGACTTGAGCCTACAGTGCTTCCTACACGTATCCCCAATTTGCTCGTAAACGGAACATCGGGTATCGCCGTAGGTATGGCTACCAACATGCCGCCTCACAATCTTACCGAGTCATTGAATGCGGCAGTGGCGTTGATCGACGACCCCGAACTTTCAATTGAGGGGCTTATGCACTACATCAAGGCTCCCGATTTCCCCACCGGCGGTACGATATACGGATATAACGGTGTTAAGGAGGCTTTTGAAACAGGTCGTGGACGAATCGTGATTCGTGCAAAGGCTGAAATTGAGTCGGAGGCCAATCACGAGGACATTATCATAACCGAGCTTCCTTATAATGTAAACCGTGCCGAGCTTATCGAGTATATAGCCAATCTTGTAAATGAAAAGAAGATTGACGGCATTGCCGATATAAACGATGAGAGCGACTATAAGGGAATGCGCATCGTGATTCGCCTGAAGAGCGATGCCAACTCAAACGTTGTACTCAATAAGCTCTATAAGATGACGGCTTTGCAGTCATCGTTCAGCGTCAACAATGTGGCAATCGTTAACGGGCGTCCCAAGACATTGAATCTAAAGCAAATTCTTGAGGCGTTCATTGCCCATCGTCACGATGTGGTAATCCGTCGCACAAAATTTGAACTCAGAAAAGCCGAGGAGCGCGCTCATATATTAAAGGGCCTTATTATCGCATCGCAGAATATTGATGAGGTGATAAGCATAATCAAGGCTTCGGCCAATCAGGATGCGGCTCGACAGGCACTTGCCGAGCGATTTGATCTGTCGGAACCTCAGACTGCTGCAATCGTTGCCATGCGACTTGGCCAGTTGAGTGGACTGGAGCAGGACAAGCTTCACGCCGCTTACGAGGAGATTATAGCCCGTATCGCTGAATTGAACCTTATATTGAGCGACGACCACGTGTGCCGCGAACTTATAAAGAAAGAGCTTATAGAGATTCGTGACAAATATGGTGACAAGCGTCGTACCGATATCGATTACATGGCAGGTGACTTCAATGCCGAGGATTTCTATGCCGATGACGACATGATAATCACCATATCGCACATGGGGTACATAAAGCGAACCGCATTGAGTGAATTCCGCGCACAAAACCGCGGCGGTGTAGGTTCACGAGGCAGCGATACACGCGATGAGGATTTCATTGAACACATATATCCTGCTTCGATGCATAATTATCTGCTGTTCTTCACCCAGAAGGGACGCTGTTACTGGCTTAAGGTTTACGACCTGCCCGAAGGTGCGAAGAACGCCAAGGGCCGTGCCATACAGAATCTGCTCAACATCGAGCCTGATGATGCTGTGAATGCAGTAATCCGAATCAAGAAGCTCGACGACAAGGAATACGTGACATCGCACAATCTCGTGTTTGCAACAAAACGCGGCATAATAAAGAAGACAAGTCTTGAGGCTTATTCTCGTCCGCGTGCCAATGGAGTGAATGCAATCATAATACGTGAAGGCGACCAGCTGATAGGTGTAGAATTGACCAATGGAAATTCGGAGGTGCTTCTTGCCAACAGAAACGGCCGTGCTATCCGATTCCCTGAGAATAAGGTGCGTGAGATGGGCCGTATGTCGACCGGCGTAAGAGGAATGACCCTTGACGGTGATGAAGATGAGGTTGTAGGCATGATTTGTATGAACGCTGACACCACCAATAACGTTATGGTAATATCGGAAAAGGGATACGGCAAGCGTTCCCCTCTTGAAGACTATCGCGTTACCAACCGAGGTGGAAAGGGTGTAAAGACTATAAACGTTACCGAAAAGACCGGTAAGCTTGTAGCCATAGATGCAGTTAATGACGACAACGACCTTGTCATCATCAACAAATCGGGAATAACACTCCGCATCAAGGTTGCCGACATCAGGGTTCAAGGCCGTGCTACCCAAGGCGTAAGGCTCATAAATCTTGAGAAACGTAACGATGAGATTGCTTCAGTGTGCTGCGTTGACTCAGACCCTGAAGAGGAGATAAATGAAAACGTACTTGTCGATGAGTCGGAACAGACTCCGCTTCCTATTGACATCGAAGAAATAACTGAAATCGATGAATCGGTTGATGACGACGAGCTAACTGAAGAACTTCCTGATGAAGAATAATAAAAACGAATACTTTTTACTAACAAACCATTAATACAAGTATGAAAAAATTAAGTATCTTAGGTCTTTGCCTATTAGCCGTTGCTTCAGCATCGGCTCAGAAGAGCCTTGTAAAGGAGGTTGAAGGTAAGGCAAAAGGTTTCAATGCCGATTATGCCGCAGCTCGCGATCAGTTGAAGCCCGCTTTGACTAACCCTGAATCCAAGGATGAAGCTCAAACATGGTATGTAGCCGGTACAATTGAGTTTGGCGATTATGACGCTATGCTCGGAAAGAAAGCCGTAGGTCAGCAGGTTGATGAACCGAAGATGGGCCGTGCGCTTCTTGACGGTTACAAGTATTACATGACTGCATTCCCTCTCGACACTGTAGTTGAAAAGGATAAAAACGGTTCTCCGAAACTTAACAAGGACGGAAGTCCCAAGACCAAGACCAAATATTCCAAGGACATGGCCAAGAAGCTTGCCGCTCACTATAACGACTATGTAACAGGCGGACAGCTGCTTTGGGATGCCAAGGACTATGCAGGCGCTTATGATGCATGGAACATATACACAACAATGCCCGAAAATAAATCGCTCGGCGAAGAAGCTCCTAAGGCTCCTGCTGATTCGATAGTAGGTGAAATCCTCTATTTCCAGGGCCTTGCAGCATGGCAGGCTGAAAAGCTCCCCGTTGCTCTTGAATCGTTCAATGCCGCTCGCGCAAAGGGTTACAATACACCTTCCCTCTATGACTATGCAATCAGTGTGGCTGCTCAATCGCAGGACAATGATGCAGTAGTTGCTCTTGCACAGGCTGCCAATGACCTTTATGGTGAAACCGATTCAAAGTATCTGACAATCATCATCAACGACAAGATCAACAACGAGAAGTATGATGAGGCTCAGACTCTGTTGGAGAAGGCAATCGCCGTTTCTCCCCAGAATGCCGAACTTTACGACGTTATGGGTATTTTGTATCAGAGCAAGAAGAACTATGACAAGGCCCGCGAATATATCTCGAAGGCTGTTGAACTTGCTCCCGACAATGCAAAGGCACATCTCGACCTCGGACGAGTTATCTATGCTCAGGCTGTGACAATCGACGAGGAGAATCAGAACCTCGAGCAGGCCGAGTACAACAAGCTGAGAGCCGAAAAGATCGACCCAATGCTTAAGGAAGCCGCTCCCTATCTTGAAAAGGCTCTTAACGACGAGAACACTGAGAGCGAAGCTCGCCGTCTGCTTCGCAGCCTTTACTACAGCCTTGGTGATGAAACCAACCTCAAGCGTATCGAGGCTATGTAATAAGTGTGTCATTGACTGACATTATAATATCAGGGGAATCGCAATCGTGCGGTTCCCCTTTTTTATTTCGTGATGTTGCGAATAAATAGTAACTTTGTGCTTAAACAATATCATATTATAATTATAGAGAGATGGCTGACACTATTGCACAATTTGACAATGCTTTGGCTATGTGCCGCGATGTATTCGTCAAGAAACTCAAGGACTACGGTGCTTCATGGCGCATAATGCGACCGGAATCGGTGACCGATCAAATATTCATCAAGGCTACACGTATACGCTCGCTTGAAACCAAAAAGACTTCAAAGGTAGGCGAGGGCATCTTGCCTGAATTCATAGCTATCGTTAATTATGGAGCTATAGCTCTTATCCAGCTTGAACTCGGTTACTGTGATACCGACGACATGGATGTCGACAAGGCCTTAGCTCTATATGACCGTCACGTAGGACGCACGCGCGAACTGATGATTGCCAAGAATCATGACTATGACGAGGCTTGGCGAGGAATGAGAGTACACTCCTATACCGATATAATACTTCAGAAGCTTATGCGCACCAAGCAGATTGAGGATAATAACGGTGTCACCATCATGTCGGAGGGCGTCGATGCCAATTATCAGGATATGATGAACTATGCAGTGTTTGCAATAATCAAGCTTACTGAAGATTAATGGTTATGGACATCAGGACATTCTTTGAGCGGCACAGGACCGTCATTGTATGGATTTTTCGTCTGATTGTCGGTGGCACGTTTATCATTTCAGGACTTGCCAAGATGATAGATGTGTGGGGTTCCATCTACAAGATTGAGCAGTATCTTAATGTGTGGGGAGTGCCTCAACCGCGTTCGATTGTTTTCTTTGTGGCGTTGATGCTGTCGGGTGTCGAATTCATCCTCGGATGCATGCTTGCTACAGGAAGCTACAAACGAGTTTCCGTTTGGGCCATGACTGCACTTATGGCATTCATGTTGCCGTTGACGCTCTACATTGCTATCGATGACCCGGTGCCTGATTGCGGATGCTTCGGCGACTTCCTTGTAATATCCAACACGGCTACGTTCCTGAAAAACGTATTGCTCGTAGCCATGTTGGTCTATCTGCTGTTCAACAATAATAAGGTTAGCGGCCTCTTTTCCACCTATACGCAATGGCTTGAAGGATTCTTGTGTGTCATATATGTGGCTGTCATAGGATTCTTCGGTTACTCGGTTCAGCCCCTTGTCGATTTTCGACCTTATAAGGTGGGAACATCATTGGTGGTTGATGAAGAGAGCGACGACACCGGGCTTGATATTATTTTCGTATATGAGAAGGACGGAAATAGACAGTCATTTTCGGCTGACAATCTGCCCGACAGCACATGGACATTTGTCGACCGTGAAATCGGCTCGAGCAATCTTGTGCACGAGCATGGCGATGGCATAGCAATATATGACGGCGACGATGATGTGACAAGTGAGGTAATTCTTGATGACGGTGAACAGATATTGCTGCTGATACCCGAGATGCACAATATCGACATATCGTCGACCTATCTCATCAATGAAATCGAGCGTTACATCGTTTCTCGCGGAGGTGAGATGATAGGCGTACTTGGCACCAATGATGACGGCCTTGAGCAGTGGCGTGACCTGTCGATGGCCACTTATCCGCTATATACGGCCGATGACACATCAATAAAGGAATTGGCCCGCGGTAATGTCGCCATGGTATATCTTAAGGACGGTATAATCCAATGGAAGCGCACGCTTGTGTCGATTGACAGCGACCTGTTTGCAAGTCCCGACGACAAAACTCTCGACAACCTGCGCTATTCTGGAACAGGATACTTCTGGTTGTTTACGGTAATTTTCATCGGTCTTGAGTTGATTCTGTGGGGAATCGACCGCAGCGGTCATGCAGTTAAATTGCATTTTGCGCGACGAAATCGAAAAAAATGAGTAAATTTGCACAATCATATACCAAAATACTTCAAAATATAATATAAAATGAGAAAGAAAATCGTAGCCGGAAACTGGAAGATGAATACAAATCTCCAGGAAGGTGTGGCTCTTGCCAAGGAAATCAACGAAGCTCTCAAGGCTGCACAGCCCAAGTGTGATGTAATCATCGCTGTTCCTTTCACCCATCTTGCATCTATAAACGCAGTAATCGACCCCGCCAAGCTTGGCCTTGGTGCTGAAAACTGCGCAAATCATAAGTCAGGTGCCTACACAGGTGAGGTTTCAGCTCCCATGGTTGCTTCTACCGGAGCTACTTACGTTATTCTCGGTCACTCGGAGCGTCGTCAATATTACGGCGAAACTTCCGAAATCCTGAAGGAGAAAGTTGCTCTTGCTCTTGAGAACAATCTTACTCCTATCTTCTGCATCGGCGAAGTACTTGAGGAGCGCGAAAATGGAACTTACAACGAAGTTGTTAAGAAGCAGATCGAAGAGGCTCTCTTCAATCTTTCAGCTGAGGATTTCGGCAAGATCATCCTTGCTTACGAACCCGTTTGGGCAATCGGTACAGGCAAGACTGCAACCGACGACCAGGCCGAGGACATGCACGCATTCATCCGCGGCGTGATTGCCGACCGTTACGGAAAGGAAGTCGCTGAAAACACTTCAATCCTTTACGGTGGAAGCTGCAAGCCTTCAAATGCTCCCCAGCTTTTTGCAAAGCCCGATGTCGACGGTGGTCTTATAGGTGGCGCATCACTTGAATGCGGCTCATTCATGGGCATTGTAAATGCATTTTAATCGTTGACACGATAAACTTTATTAAGCCTCCTGTCGAGCACAGCTTTACAGGAGGCTTACTTTATTCCCGAAACAGTGCCGTAATCTCGCGAATTCTCCGTATATTTGCAACCGAATTATAATTGAGAAATAAAGTGAAGCTACGCACTTACATATCAATGATGATGCTTGGCGGAATCATTATGGCGGCAAACGCCGACAATGATGCTCCGGTGAGTCAAGCGCCTATTGTCGGTCACATAATTTCCGACAGTACCGTAACTCTTACCATTCCTGATGCGCTTTTGTTGCGATTGCAACCCGTTGAGTCGCATGAAAGCGAAACCGTGCGTCCAGTTAACGGTAAAATGGGTGGTTATCGCATTCAGGTGTTTTCCGACAACAATGCACGTACGGCTAAGGGTGAGGCTCGTACTCGAGCCAGAAATGTGAGTGCCCGCTTTCCGCAGTATCCTACCTATGTTGTATACAATTCTCCGTTTTGGAGATTGAGAGTAGGAAATTTCCGTACACAGGAGGAGGCTAACGAAGCGGCTCAGGAATTGAAAGAAGCTTTCCCGAGTTATATGCGTGAAATACGTGTGGTTCGTGACCGCATAGTTGTATCGTCGGGCGAATAAATATTGTTTCAATGGATAAGGAACAAGTCATCAGTGCTTTGGCCGAGCATTACAAGGCAATTATTGAGCTGATTGGAGAAAATCCTGACCGTGAAGGATTGGTGAAGACCCCGGTTCGTGCTGCCAAGGCACTATATTATGCTACTCAAGGTTATCGTGAAAGTGCCGATGAGGTGATGAGGTCGGCCATATTCGATTATTCCGGTTCACAGATTATAATTGTAAAGGATATTGAGTTCTATTCCTTCTGTGAGCATCACATTCTTCCATTTTTCGGAAAGGTGTCGATTGGTTATCTGCCAAACGGCAATATGATAGGCCTTTCAAAGCTGGCTCGTGTAGTCAACATATATGCACGCCGTCTACAGGTGCAGGAACGATTCACAGCCGAAGTGTGTCGTGAAGTATACAACACACTTAGCGCCCATGGTGTTATGGTTGTGTGCAATGCCGAGCATCTGTGTATGAAAATGCGTGGTGTGGAGAAACAGGATTCATCTACAACAACGATGGAATATATGGGGCGTTTTGCTGAAGATGCCTCGTTGAGAGCCGAATTCCTGTCATTGCTTAAATCAATGTAATTTTACACTGTACCGGTAACTGCCGATTCGATTACTTGGGGAAAATGTGCTTTCTCAAGCAAATGTATCTTGTCTTCTATCGATTCGGGTGTGTCGTCAGCTGTTAACTTGACCGTGGCTTGGAATATTATTTCTCCGTTATCGTACTCTTCATTCACATAGTGTATCGTTATTCCGGTTTCCGTTTCTCGGGCTGCATACACTGCTTCGTGAACGTGACGGCCATACATGCCCTTGCCGCCATATTTGGGCAGTAGCGACGGATGCACGTTTATTATCCTGTCGGGGTAGGCTTGTATAAGGAAATCAGGAAGCATTATCATGAATCCGGCAAGGATTATGTGACTTATCCCATATTGTCGCAGTGTATTGAGCATTGTGTCGCGATCGTTTATTTCAGCTCTTGTCATCACAGTCACGGGTATGTCGTGATTCTCTCCCCGCTGTATCACCTTTGCCCGAGGGCGGTTGCATACTATCAGGCTCACTTTGACAGGTGCGTGACCGTCACTGAAATGCCGTATTATATTTTCGGCATTTGAACCGTTGCCTGATGCAAATATGGCTATGTTGTATATGGTGGATTGCGTCATAGTGTAAAGGTAATAAAAAATCCCGACTAAGACAAGCCGGGATTTCAATGTTATAGTGTTGTGACGATTAACCGTATTGTATTGTTCCGTCGGGATTGCGATACAAGTCAAAGCTCTTCTCATACTGATCCATGGCACGAAGGCTCATACCCATGCTTGAGAATCCGCCGTCGTGATAGAGGTTCTGCATTGTTACCTTGCGGGTCAAGTCGCTGAACATGACAATGCAATAGTCGGCGCACTCATCGGCATTGGCATTGCCGAGCGGCGACATTCGGTTGGCGAAGTCCATCAGCGATTCCATACCCTTTACGCCGCTTCCGGCAGTGGTAACGGTAGGAGATTGAGATATGGTGTTGATGCGTACATGCTTCTCTCGGCCATATATATAACCGAAACTGCGGGCGATTGATTCGAGAAGTGCCTTTGCGTCGGCCATGTCGTTGTAGCCGAACATAGTGCGTTGTGCTGCGATATACGACAGTGCAAGTATGCTTCCGTAATCATTTATTGCATCGAGTTTCTTGGCGACCTGAATCATCTTGTGGAACGACACTGCCGAAATGTCGAGTGTCTTGTTCAACAAATCGTAATCAAGATCGTCATACAGGCGCTTTTTGCGCACATTAGGCGACATGCCTATTGAGTGAAGTACAAAGTCTATCTTGCCTCCGAGAATCTCCATAGATTTGGTAAATACCATTTCGAGATCTTCTACATTGGTGGCATCGGCAGGAATTACTTCTGCGTTCAGCTTTTCGCCAAGTTTGCTTACATCACCCATTCTTACGGCAACGGGAGTGTTTGACAGAGTAATGACAGCGCCTTCTTCAACAGCCTTCTCGGCGACTTTCCAGGCGATACTCATGTCGTTAAGCGCTCCGAATATAATACCGCGCTTACCTTTCAATAAGTTATAACTCATTAGAATCTATAAATTGTGATTTATGTCTGCAAAGTTAGCTATTTTTTCCGAAATATGTAGCCATTAATGACTCGTTACGTAATATTGTCGGTGTTATTGGGCCTTTTTGAGTTTGAATCCGGCTTGTAAGCCATCGTAACTTTGAAGCATTGAGTTGATGCTGCCGAGCGTTGAATTGCCTGATAGTGATGCAAGACGGTCGACTATTGTCATCAATTTTGAAATGTCGAATGTAAGTGTCAGTTGGTTGCCCGCAAGTGATACAGTGGTGTTCATACTGCCTATGTTTATCTTCCCCGCTGCCTTAAACTTAAATACGAGTATCCCTTTTTCGGTGCCTTGTGCTATTGAGCCTGACAGAGAGCCGCGCTTAAGCTTCATTGTGAATGTACTGTCGTTAGCCACTGTCAATACAAGATTCTCAAGTCCGGCACGTTGGTAGTAGGGCTTGATTTTGTTTTCTATAGTTGCAGATGCGGCGGCGCCTCCGGCTTTCTTTAAAAGATTCTCGCTTTTAAATGTTACGGCAGGAGCTGTATAATTCCATGTCCCTTCAAGGTCGGCCGGTGTGACATCCGATTTTCCGAGAACATTGCCGAGAATCGAACCAATAGCCGAGCCGGCTGAGCCTTTGTCGGTATTGGTAGTATCGTTTTTTGACGCAAGTCCTTTCAGCGCTTCCTTCAGGTCGAATGATTGAGCTGAAAGCGACATCGAACAGAGTATTAATGCAACAATAGTGTAAATAGTCTTCATTTTCGATTAAATAATTTATGATAGTATAATATTCCCAAACGATTTCGGCTGATGAAATGTTATTTTTGTTTCATCAAGCGGCATCCAGCTAAGAAAATGAGGCTGTGAAGTGCCTGATGCGCATTTATAAAAATTGCCTTTTATGGATAGGGGACTGCCGTCGTATTTCAGTCCGAGCATATCAAGCGGAATGGCAATGAGTACATTCCATGTGAATAGTCCTTCCAGTTCGCGGAATGGGCGATTGCCGCATGATGCGTAACACTTGATGCGGTCTATTGTCGATTCATCGAGAAAAGAGCATGCGCCGTCACCTTCGCCTTTGCAAACCATGCCTGATATGGCTCCGATACAATTGATTTCAAATGCATAATATCGATTATTTTCACTATCGGGTTGCAGGTATGCGGCTACACATGAATCTTCATGGACCGGAGTGTTGGGACGGTCGTTTATGGCGCGCAGATAATTGCACCTTACAAAGAAGTCGATATATAGCATATCCTTGGAGTAGGCCATCGAGAATGTAGTCAATGGATGATAGGGAAATTCCTTGTAGTCGATATGGTCGATCGTGCGACGTACGCCGTTGTCTTCAAGAGCGTTTATTATTCCGTCGGTGCTCATTTCCCCCAAATTATCGATATGGGGCACGATTAGATTGTCGATATTGCTGTTCATTGTATAATGGTTATGTAGTCTTTTATGCCCATGATTAATCCGATTATTGCCATGATCAACAGAATACCTCCGATGATGCGGTTTATCAACCACAATGAACGCACATTGAAGTGAGAACGCACCTTGTTTACGAAAAATGTAATGGTGAACCACCACAACAAGGCTCCCGAGAATATGGCGATATATCCCGAGATGTAGTGATAATACTTAAATTCGGGCAACAGGAAGTTGAAGCGGGCAAAAAGACCGATTATGAAAAATAGAATAAGCGGGTTGGAGAATGTGAGAAGGAATCCGGTTACAAAGTCCTTCCAGTAGGTATTGGCTTGTTCGCTTGGAGTTGAAAGCGAGCGAGCGGGATTCTTGCGGAACAGGTAGAATGCAAATGCTGCCAGCACCAACGAGCCGATTATCTGGAGCAACAGTTGATTAGTTTCAACGAAGTCGGTTATGAACGACAGGCACAATCCCGTGAGCAGGCAATATATCAAGTCGCTGAGTGCGGCTCCGACGCCTGTGAAGAATGCCGGCCATCGGCCCTTGTTGAGCGTACGTTGTATGCACAGCATACCAATAGGCCCCATCGGTGCTGATATAAGTAACCCGATAGCCATTCCGCGAAGCACTATGTATAGGAATGATGCCATATCTCATTCTTTTATCATTCAAAGTTACACGAAATGAATGTAAAATGAAAGAGATTAGGGTAAAAATTCACATTAGTAGCTCATATACTCGCGGCGCGCAGCATCGATGCGCAGCATTATGAACAACAGGAACGTAAATCCCCACAATGAGGAGCCTCCATAGCTGAAAAAGGGCAGAGGAATGCCTATCACAGGGCATAGTCCGATAACCATACCCACATTTATGGCAAGGTGGAAGATGAAATATGATGCAACACAGTAGGCATATACACGCCCGAAGGTAGTCGGCTGTCGTTCAGCGATGGAAAGAACTCTCAATATTAGAATCAAGAACAGCAACAGTACGGCAGTAGTGCCTATGAAGCCCTCTTCCTCGCCGATGGTGCAGAATATGAAGTCGGTGTGCTGTTCAGGAACATATTTGAGCTTGGTCTGGGTTCCGTTAAGGAATCCCTTGCCGGCTATTCCGCCCGAACCTATGGCTATCTTGGACTGGTTGACATTGTATCCCGCACCTCTAAGGTCTTCTTCAATACCAAGCGACACCTTGATTCGCTGCTGCTGATGTGGCTTGAGGATGTCGTTGAACACCATGTTGACCGAAAACAGAAATCCCACTGCTACGATGGTGGCTCCAATAGTTACCAATATTTTTCGCGTGGGGAATTTTATCATGAGGATAAGACAATAGGCTATAGCTACGCCTATTGCCGAAAGGAAATACACCAATCCCGGTATTTCTACTTCGGCCAGTGACAAAATCCACGTGGCTATTCCTGTCACGAAAAACCATAACAACACATTTCGTGCTCCTATAATGTTTCGGCAGTAGACAGCTAGCATTCCGGTCATAATCATCTCAATCATGATGAACACCGCTACTTCGCCCGAAGGAATGCCGAGTATCATTGTTTCGGTATATTTGACCGAAACGACGAAGAATACAACGGCACATAACGCGGCGGCAAGTACAAGACCGCTCATCCCTTCACGATACAGGACGAAAAATAATGCGAGGTAGGCAAGGGCCGAACCGGTTTCCTTCTGTGCAAGTATCAAGACGATAGGAAGGAATATTATGATCAGTGCCTTGACATAGTTGCCCGCGCTGAAATTCAGATTGAAATTGTAGGATGAGAATAGTTTGGCGAGTGCAAGAGCGGTAGCGAATTTTGCAAACTCGGCCGGTTGAAGACTCATGGGGCCGAGTACCAGCCACGACCGGGAGCCCTTAATGTCGGGAGCTACGAATATCGTGACTATGAGCAGTAATATCATTAGCCCGTATATAGGGTAGGCGTAGGCTTCATATACACGGAAATCTATCAGCAGTATTACCAGTCCGGCAAAGAATGCAAGTCCGACCCATCTCAGCTGTTTGCCCGAAAATTCATCAAAAGAAAAAATGGAAGCGTTGTCGAAGTCGTAGCTTGCTGCATATATCGATACGACACCGCCCAATACAAGCAATGCATATATGACGACAGTTACCCAGTCGACATAACGTAGTATTGATGTATTAGTGCTTCTTGACTCCACTGCTTATTATTGTGTTAGATTGTAACATTCGTTCCTCAAGATACTTCCGTTCAGGCGATATCTCTCCGTTGAGGTACTTTTCCATCATCAGTGAACCGATGGGAACACCGTAGGTTGCTCCGAAGCCGGCATTTTCGACATAGACACATATCGCGATTTTCGGGTCGTGATAGGGTGCGAAACCTATGAATGCGGAATGGTCCTTTCCATGTGGATTCTGGGCAGTACCTGTCTTTCCGCACACTTCTATTCCCGGAAGATTGGCAAGACGACATGTACCGCCTGTCACTGCCATGCGCATTCCTTCGGCCACATCCTCGAAGTGCTGACGGTCAATCGTCGGTATGCGCTTCTCCAGATATTGCGACGGCATTATAGTGTCCTGGATTGCCTTGACGACATGTGGCGTTATGAACCATCCTCGGTTGGCTATCGTGGCACACAGGTTGGCTATCTGAAGCGGAGTGGCAAGGATCTCGCCTTGGCCTATGGCTATTGATATGATTGTATTTGCGCTCCATCGCCCTTCTCCGTAAATCTTATTGTAGAATTGAGCGTTGGGGATGAAGCCTCGACTTTCACCGGGCAAGTCGACTCCGAGCTTGTATCCGTAACCGAGTGACACGAGATGCTTTTTCCACACCTCAAAAGCTTCAGCTACCGACCCGTATTTTGCGCGTTTGCCGTCAAGCATGCCTTTAAGTCCCCAACAGAAGAATGCGTTGCACGATGTCTGAAGCGCCGGTTTAAGTGCTATGGGGGAGTAGTGGCCGTGACATCCTACACGCAATCCTCCTGAAATGAATCCGTGATAGCAAGGGTAGGTGGTCGACAGCGTGATTATATCCTCTTGTCGCAATATAAGACCTTGCGACGGCTTGAATGTGGAGCCGGGCGGGTAGGCACCCATTAGAGCTCGGTCAAAGAGCGGCTTGTAGAAGTCGTCCTTCAGAATACTGTAATTTTTTCCGCGCTCTCGGCCTACAAGCATCTTGGGGTCGTAAGTGGGACTGCTCACCATGGCAAGTATCTCCCCTGTCGACGGCTCGATTGCAACTATGGCCCCGATTTTGTTGGCCATAAGTTCCTCGCCGTATTTCTGCAGTTTGATGTCGAGGCTCAATGTTAAGTCACGACCCGAAACCGGAGCTACATCATGTGCACCGTCCTCAAATTTTCCTTGAATGCGTCCGTAAGCGTCACGTATGAGTATTTCCACTCCTTTTGTACCGCGCAGATGCTCTTCGTAACTTTTTTCGACACCGAGGTCGCCGCAATAGTCGCCCGATGCGTAGTAGTTGTCACGTTCGATGTCACGTGCCGACACTTCACGGATATTACCCAGCACATTTGCAGCGGCCGAATACATATATTGTCGCAATATGCGCTGCTGGATGAAGAATCCGGGATAACGGTAGAGTTTCTCCTGCAGGCGTCCGTAATCCTGGGCCGATATGTGGGTGATGAAGCGTTGCGGGGTATATGCCGAGTAACCGGGGTTCAATCGGCGGTCTTTCATGTCAAGCAACCGTTTCATGAACTGCTCCTTCGTTATATTCAATGTGTTGCAAAAATCAACAGTGTCAAATTCCTGCACATTGCGTGGAATCATCATGACATCGTAGGCCGGCTGATTATACACAACCAACTCGCCGTTGCGATCACGAATCATGCCGCGTGACGGATAAAGGGTCTTGCGCATGAACGCATTGGAATCGGCAAACTCCTTATAGCGACTGTCCATCACCTGCAGACTGAAAAGCCTGATTATGAAAATGATTACAATCACTACTATGAATCCGCCTATTATATATTTGCGTTTCTCGAGGGTGTAGTCTTTTCTCATAGTTTATACACTAACGGCTTTGCGACATAATGCTGTCAAGTCCGAGCAAAAGCAAGAAAGATAAAAGTGTGCTGCACAGAATGCGAAGTGCAAGTTGCAGTACATTGAAGAATGAGAAGGCCTCGATAAGGAAAATGATCGTGCAGTAGAGCAACACGAGAGTAAACAGATACTTGACATAGACTTCCATGCCCAATGACTTGATTGACGGTTCGGGTATTGTCAATTCATCCTCACGCGGAAAGTATAGGTGGAGTATCGAACGGCGTGACATGGCGATCAGCGTGCATGCCAGTGCGTTCATCCCTTGGGTGTTGGCAAAGATGTCGACACTCAATCCGGCAATGAATGAGAGTGTAAGCACCCAGTTGGTCGACAATGTTATCGGGAGGCTTATTATAAAATATATGAATACAAAGGGCACAGCCACATTGAACAGGCAGATGTTGTTGAATACAATTGCCTGTGCCAAAACCAGAATGACGAACAGTAATGAAAATTGTACTATAGACTTTGTCATTGCCGATATTGTGGTTGTTAGTCGTTTTCCTCACCTGCGCTTATCGCATTGAGTTCATCTTTTATTTCATTGGTTATTACACGTACAGTGCTCAGTCGACTGAAGTCGGTGAACAGTTTTATACGCAACGCATAGAAGTTGTCGTCATGCTCTTTTTCGTGGCTTATGATGGTTCCCACCGGTATGTCGGGTGGAAACACTGCCGAATATCCGCTTGTGACAATAGTGTCGCCTTTGCGGAATGTTTCATGTCGAGGCATCTCTTCAAGCAATGCTTCATCGGGGCTTTTCCCGTCCCACACGAGCGAGCCGAAATATTCGCGTCCCTTTACCTTACATGACAATCGCATCTTCGGGTTCAGAAGTGAAATCACCCTTGCCGTGTGGTCGCCTACAATGTTGACCATGCCCACGACACCGTTCTGGTCGACTACTCCCATTTCGGGCCTTATAGAGTCGAGGGCCCCTTTTTCGATTGTGATGTAGTTGTGGGTGCGCGATATGCTGTTGCTGATTACATGGGCTATTATGAAGTCATAGGGCATCAATGCGCTGTCCAGCTCAATGTCGGACGCAGTAAGAGCTTCCTGGTACTTTTGTATCTGCTTGCGAAGGTCGATTACCTCCAGTTCAAGGCTCGCATTGCGATGTTGCAGATCCTCGTTTATATCGTGAAGATAGAAATAGGATGTGACATTGCTTGTGGCATTGTAGACCATTGAACTGACTTTGTTGGCCGATGTCAGATATATGTAGTGCTGATACGGATTCTTCTGGAACAACAGTGTGCAACTGATGACCACATAGAACAGGAATACCAGCCATGAGCTATAGCGTAATATGAAATCAAGTAGATTGCGCATCGATACGTTTTACGCCCGCAAGGGATGTCGCCCGTAAGCGGCATCCCTCATAGGTCGTTATGATTTATTGATAGCGTTCTGTAATTGTAGGAGGCGTGACTATCGAATAAGAAACTTGAACTTGTTGATGTTCTTAAGTGCCACACCTGTACCGCGTGCAACAGCAAGAAGGGGATCCTCGGCTATGTGGAATGGAATACCGATCTTGTCAACAAGACGCTTGTCAAGACCGCGCAACAATGCACCGCCGCCGGCGAGCCATATTCCATTACGCACGATGTCGGCATACAGTTCGGGAGGTGTCTGCTCAAGTGCGCTAAGCACGGCTGCCTCAATCTTTGATATCGATTTCTCGATACAATGAGAGATTTCCTGATAGCTTACAGGAACTTCCATAGGCAGGGCCGTCATCTGGTTGGGGCCGTGTACGATGTAATCCTCAGGCGGATTTTCAAGTTCGGTCAGAGCCGAGCCTACATTCATCTTGATGAGTTCGGCTGTGCGTTCACCCACTCTTAGGTTATGGGCGCGACGCATGTGCTCCTGAATGTCGTCGGTGAGGTCGTCACCTGCAATCTGTATACTCTTGTTGCTCACGATGCCGCCGAGCGATATTACTGCGATTTCGGAGCTTCCGCCGCCTATGTCGACAATCATGTTGCCTTCGGGGGCCTGTACATCGAGGCCTATACCGAGGGCTGCCGCCATCGGCTCATATATCATGTACACATCACGTCCGTCGGCGTGCTCCGATGAGTCACGCACTGCACGAATCTCTACTTCGGTCGAGCCAGAAGGGATGCCGACTACCATGCGGAGCGACGGTGAAAACCAATTGCTCTTGGCGCTTACCTTCTTTACAAGACCGCGAATCATCAATTCAGCGGCGTTGAAGTCGGCGATTACGCCTTTGCGTAACGGACGCACGGTGCGTATGCCGTCGTGTTCTTTGCCTTGCATCTGCTGTGCCTCGTGTCCTACGGCAATCAGTTTGCCGGTCTTTGAGTCAAGGGCCACAATCGAAGGCTCGTCTATTACGATTTTATCATTGTGGATTATAATCGTATTGGCGGTACCAAGGTCGATGGCTATTTCTTTAGTGAAAGAGAAAAGTCCCATTTTAAGTTTTTATGATTTGCAATTAATGAGGAGAGGGGGGTGTACTTATGTTAATGCTTGAAGTGACGGATTCCGGTGATGACCATTGCCACGCCGTTATTGTCACAATATTCTATGGTTTCGTTGTCGCGAATTGAACCGCCGGGCTGGATTACTGCATTGATGCCGGCTTCATGCGCTATCTGGACGCAATCGGCAAATGGGAAGAATGCATCCGACGCCATCACGGCACCGTTGAGATCAAATCCGAATGACTGAGCCTTTGCGATAGCTTGTTTGAGCGCATCGACACGTGATGTCTGTCCCACACCGCTTGCATAGAGTTGACAACCCTTTGCAAGAACTATGGCATTGCTTTTGGAGTGTTTTACGATTTTGTTGGCAAACAGTAAATCGTTAACCTGTGCCGGGTCGACTGGAAGCTTTGTAACCTGCTTGAGGTCGTCCACGGTTTCTACACGCAGGTCACGCTCCTGGCCGAGTGCTCCGTTCAGGCATGAGCGGAACTGCATTGTCGATGTGTTGGGACAGTGCTGAACCAGAACTATGCGGTTTTTCTTTTGCTCCAATATGGCAAGAGCCTTGTCGTCGTAATTAGGAGCTATTATTACTTCAAAGAATATCTTGTTGATTTCCTCGGCTGCTGCTTCATCAACTGTTCCGTTGGTGATGAGTACGCCGCCGAATGCCGACACGGGGTCGCCGGCGAGAGCGTCACGCCAAGCTTCGGCTATGGTTGCGCGGGTTGCGATGCCACAGGCGTTGTTATGCTTCAATATGGCGAATGTGGGCTGTTCAAACTCGGCAATCAGGCTTACTGCCGCATCGATGTCGAGCAGATTGTTATAGGATATCTCTTTGCCGTGAAGCTGTGTGAACATCTTATTGAAATCGCCGAAGAAGTAGCCGCGCTGATGGGGATTCTCACCATAACGCATTGCTTTGGCTCCATCGATTGCTACGCGAAGTGCCGATGGACCGTTTTCCTCGTCAAAGTAATTGAAGATGGAACTGTCGTAGCTTGAACTTACGGCAAAAGCCTCTTTTGCAAACCAACGGCGCTGGTCGATTGAAGATTGTGCGCCGTTCTCGCGAAGCAGGCTTGCAAGAGGTGCGTATTGTGCTTTCGATGCTACGATGATCACATCGCGGTAGTTCTTTGCGGCTGCGCGAATCAGCGATATGCCGCCTATGTCTATTTTCTCGATTATGTCCTCGTGCGATGCTCCTGAAGCAACTGTGTTGACAAACGGATAGAGGTCGACAATTACGAGGTCAATCGAAGGGATTTCATATTGCTTTATCTGCTCGCGGTCGCTTTCATTCTCGCGACGGTTAAGAATGCCGCCGAATACTTTGGGATGAAGTGTCTTTACTCGTCCTCCGAGTATCGAAGGGTAACCTGTAAGGTCCTCGACAGCCTGACAAGGGTAGCCAAGGCTTTCTATAAATGACTGAGTGCCACCTGTTGACAGGAATTGTACACCTTCTTTGTTGAGCAACGCAAGAATCTCGTCAAGGCCGTCCTTATGATAGACAGAAACGAGAGCAGTTTTAATCTTCTTTATGTCCGACATGCTGTAAAAATCTTTATTATGCGATTCAGACTGCAAAATTATTAAAAATCTGCTTAACTACCTATCTATTTGTTCAATATTATTTACAAAAATGCTTAATGCCGATTAATGCTGTGTTTATCTGAGCATAAGGACGGCCTTGCCATGATTCATTGCTGTTAACCGCAGTGGAAATAACGTGTTACGAGTTCCTGCATTATCTTGGGATTGTTGTTGGCGTGTTTCAGAAGTTCTATGTCGTTGTAATCGCGAAGCTTCTGTATTATGCCGTCAATCATGCGCGGACTGAATACATCATATTTTTGGTATATGTCACGTTGCTTTTGAAGCATATCGGCCGATTCTGCGCAGTTGGCCGGCAACTGGGCGAGTGATTTTAGCTTCTCCGAGTTCTGGCTGTCGTGGATGTTTACGTTTACGTAGGTCTTATCGGCGATTTCGAGAGCTTTTTCTATCTCGAATCCGTGACGGCATGCTACGGCAAGGCCTGCGAGAAGCTGGTATATGTCGGCCGATCCGTCGGGCGAGCGCATCTCCACAGTTTGTTTTTGTGTAGTGTCATAGTGGCTTGAATTGCCTTTATGATTGGCTATTGCGCACATATCGACCGATGTGTTCCATCCGAGAGGAACTCTCACAAGTACTGAGCGGTTGCGGTCGCCCCAACATATATTTGTGGGAGCTTCCTGATGTGGCACGAGGCGGAAATAGGAAGTGGGGTTGGTGTTGCCGAAAGCCGTTATCGACGGAGCAAGTGTCATCATGCCGGCTATGGCCTTGCGTGCTTCCTCTGAAAGCTTTCCGTCATTTAACATCACGTTTTTGCCGTCGCGCATCAGTCGCATGTGTACATGAAGTCCCGAGCCGGCTTTGCCTGTGGTTATCTTGGGTGAGAAAGTGATGTTGAAGCCGTTTTTGTAGCCGAGATTCCTGATGACCCACTTTGCCAATACGAGCTGGTCGGCTGCATCTTCGGCGGGAACAGGAAGAAATTCTATCTCATTCTGCTCGTAGATGGTGTTGTTGAGCGTGAAATTTCCTACTTCCGAGTGTCCATACTTTATCTGTCCTCCGGTCTGTGCTATGTATGACATGCATTTTGTGCGCAAGTCATTGAATTTGGCAAAGGGTGCCGATTCGTGATAGCCTTTTTGGTCGGTAGCGGGGTAGGCTCCGTCGCTTGGGGCGATGACATAGTATTCAAGTTCGCCCATGGCTTCAAATTCCATGCCCGTGACATCACGGAATGCCTTGCAAGCTTTGTGAAGGGTGTATTCGGGTGAGCTTTCAAGCGGCTTTCCGTCTTTGTCAAAATACGAACACAGCATCGTTACCGTAGGTATCTCGGCAAACGGATCGCGAAATGCGGTGCTGTATCTCGGCAATACGTAGAGGTCGCTGCTTCCCGCCTCGATGAAGGGGAACAGGCTTGAGCCGTCGACTCTTTCGCCACATGTCAGTATGGCGTCAAGATAGCTGAGGTTGTTGATTACGAAATTGAGCGTTTTCAGTCTTCCGTCGCCGGCAGGGTACATGAAGTTTACCATTTCGATTCCTTCGGTTTCGACATAATGGATTATGTCGGCTTTGGTAAACTCCTTGTTGCTTTTCTTTAGGGTCGCAACGAGATGGTTGCGGCTCATTATTATGCTTTTGTCCATGGTAAAATTAATAATAGATTAACAACCTAAAATTACTAATAATATTCCGGTTTCAAAAAGCATATAGTTAAAATTAACACTAAATATAGGTAATTGTCATCAATTGCATTATTGCAACGACTGATACACGGCATCGGCGCAACGCTCTCCGTCGATTGCAGCTGAAACTATTCCGCCTGCATAACCCGCGCCCTCACCGCAAGGGAACAGTCCGTTAAGGCGTATGTGTCGTAGATTTTCGGGATTTCGGCTTATCCTGACAGGCGATGATGTTCTTGTTTCACATCCTATGAGCACTGCATCATTGGTTAGGAAACCGTTGGCTTTGCGACCGAAATCAATGAATCCTTTTTGAAGCCGTGACGCAACGGGGTTGGGAAGCAGAAGGTCGATTCGAGCCGTATGTATCCCCGGAGCGTAGGATGTTGGAGGTAGGTCGCGTGATGGCTTTCCTTGAGTGAAATCTATCATGCGTTGTGCCGGAGCATTTTGTGTCTTCCCTGCATCTTCGAAAAATCGGGTTTCGATATCTTCCTGATATTTCATCATCTTCAGCGGATCGTCGGCTTTTCCGTTGTCGATGTCTTCAGGAAGAATCTCCACAACCATTCCCGAATTGGCCCATCGGGTGCCTCGTGATGAAGGCGACATGCCGTTCACGACCAATTGTCCTGGCGAACTTGCTGCCGGAATTATGAATCCGCCCGGACACATGCAGAATGAATATACTCCTCGATTGTCGACGCGTGTGAGCATCGAATATTCAGCAGCCGGGAGATACTTTCCTCGTCCGTGAGGATTGTGGTATTGTATGCTGTCGATCAATTGCTGCGGATGTTCAAGGCGCACGCCCACGGCTATGCCCTTGGCTTCCATGTCGACATTTCGTTCTTTTAGCATCATGTAGATGTCACGCGCCGAATGCCCGGTGGCCAGAATGACAGGCCCTGCATATTCAGTACCGTCGGTGGTGGTGACGCCTGTTACGGTATCGCCGTCGATATTTAGGTCGGTGACGCGTGTGTTGAAGTGTACTTCGCCGCCGTGTCGTATTATTGTCATGCGCATGGCTTTAATGACATCGGGAAGCTTGTCGGTGCCTATGTGGGGGTGTGCATCCACGAGTATGTCCTCCGATGCTCCGTGATTATGGAAAACCGACAGTATCTTGTCGACCGATCCGCGTTTTTTGCTTCGAGTGTATAGTTTTCCGTCGGAATAAGCTCCCGCTCCCCCCTCGCCGAAGCAGTAGTTGGAGTCGGGATTCACTATATTCTCACGTGCAATCTTTGCCATGTCCTTGCGCCGTTCATCGACATCCTTTCCACGTTCAAGCACAACCGGCTTTAGTCCGAGCTCGATAAGTCGCAGTGCGGCAAAAAGTCCGGCCGGACCGGCTCCTACCACAATCACCTGTTGTGCATCGTCAACATCACGATAAGTCGGCTTGATGCCTAATGATGTGTTTGACGGCATCTCGTCGATATAGATGCGCAGGATTATGTTGACCATCACCTTGCGCTGTCGTGCATCGATCGACCGTTTTACTATTTTTGCTCCTTTTATGCGCTTGCGGTCGATGCGTGACTTAATGGCCGCTTGTGCTATCAGTGTATTCATGTCGGCCGCAATACGCGGTTCGACACGTAAGGCTATCTCCTCAATCATCTTTTTATACAGCCTGTTCTATTGGTTTTATATTCAAGAAACGCTTGTTCAGTATTCTGATTTCAATAATCAGCGTCACTATTGCGGTTACAAATGCCACCAGGTCGGAGCCGCACATACTTGCCCACACACCGTCAATGCCGTAATACTTTGGAAGTATTATAAGGAACGGTATGAGGAATAGCAATTGTCGGGTCAACGACAGGAATATCGACAGTTTCGGCTTTCCGATTGATTGGAAAAAGTTTTGTATCACAATCTGGCATCCTACCACAGGATAGAATATGAAGTATATCCTGAATCCGTTACGTGCCATGTCGATAAGAGTGCGGTCCTTGGTGAAGAATGAACTGATCGTGTCGGGAAATGACTCGGTTACGGCAAATCCCACGACGGTTATTGCTATGCCTATCCATATTCCCATGTAAAGCGTGTTTTTAACACGGTTCCATTTGTTGGCTCCGAAATTGAATCCGAGTATAGGCTGCATACCTTGTGTGACACCAAACACGATCATGACGAAAAACATCGTGGTGCGGTTGATGATTCCGTAAGCACCTACAGCAAGATTGCCATCGGCTCCGGCATAGTCGAGTAATGATTTGTTGATGAATACTACGACTATACAGGCACACACATTCATCAGGAATGGCGACAATCCAATGGCGTAGATGCGTTGTATGATGGTAGGTGTGAACCATCGGTTGTTCATCTTGAAGTGGATGAAGCTGTTCTTTGACATGAAGTGAAACAGCACCCAGATGAATGCTGAAAACTGTCCGCATATAGTGGCAAGAGCAGCACCTGAAATGCCCCATTCAAGTTTGAAGATGAATATAGGTGCGAGTATGACATTTACAAGCACTGAAAGCAGAGCCGATATCATTGCTTTCTTTGGATAGCCGGTAGCTCGCATCAGGTTGTTCAAACCTATGAAAACATAAGAGATAGGTGTGCCATATAGGATTATTCTCATGAACTCCCTGGCATAAGGAATGGTTTCGGAAGTTGCTCCGAAAAAAATCAATATATCGTCAAGAAATATTAATGTAAGACCTCCGAATAATATTGAATGAATAAGACACAGCACCATTACATTATTGACAACATCGGTTGCACGTGATTCGTTCTTCTGACCGATGAATATCGAGCTTATTGTGGCGCCACCAACGGCAATCAACGTACAGAATGCAACAACAAGATTCATCAATGGAAATGTGATGGCAAGTCCGGCTATGGCCATTGGACCCACGCCTTGTCCTATGAATATACTGTCGACTATATTGTATAGCGATGTGGCCACACTTGCAATGATTGCGGGCACGGAGTATTGAACCAAAAGCTTGCTTATGGATTTTGTTCCTAATGTAAGCGGACTCTCTATTTTAGCCATATACTAATTTTGGTTTTTGCAAAATTAACAAACAAAAGTGCAATGGAGAGATGTTTTCATATTAATTTTGCATAAAATAATATTTAAGATATAATGAAGAGAAGAGGTGTTTTGTTTGACCTTGACGGCGTTTTGATTGACAGTGAACGCTTATATAGTGAATTTTACGACGGTATAGCTGAGTTATACGATACTGGCGAGGAGAATTTCTCCCTTGCCATAAAAGGTTCCACTATAGAGAAGATTCTTGCCAAATATTTCCCGTCACCTGAAGCGAGTGCCGATGTGCTTGAGCGTATAAACCGGTTTGAGGCCGAGATGCAATATCCTATATGTGAGGGAGTCATCGAGTTCATAACCGAACTCAAGAATCGCAACATCCCTATGGCCATCGTGACAAGCAGTAGCGAGAATAAGATGCAACGACTTTATGCACAGCATCCCGAACTCCCTGAATATTTTGATGCAATAGTTACCGGTTCCGATGTTACAAAGTCCAAGCCTGATCCTGAAAGTTACATCATAGGAGCTGAACGCATAGGTTGCAATCCTGAGGATTGTTTTGTATTTGAGGACTCTATATCTGGTCTTGCTGCAGGTATGGCTTCCGGTGCCACTGTAATAGGTCTGGCCACTACGCTTCCTGCCGATAAGCTTCAAGGCAAAGCCCACGAATTGATTGATAGTTTCGCAGGCTTTACCGTTGATGCAATGCTTTCAATCGTAAAATAGACGATTTTTCAGCATGCCTTGAAACTCATGTCAAGGCCTTTGACTGAATGGGTGAGTGCGCCTACCGATATATAGTCGACGCCACATTCGGCATAGTCACGCAATGTGTCGTAGGTTATGCCGCCCGATGATTCGATTTCGGTGCGACCGTTAATCAGTTTCACAGCCTCGCGAGTACGTTCGGGAGTGAAATTGTCAAGCATTATGCGGTCGACACCGGCTTCAAGCGCTTGATTGATTTCGTCGGTGTTGCGCACTTCCAGTTCTATTTTCAAATCGCGTCCTGTTTCCTTAAGATATTTCTTTGCCGCATCTACGGCCTCTTTTATGCCTCCTGCAAAGTCGACATGGTTATCCTTTATAAGAATCATGTCAAATAATCCTATGCGGTGATTGCAGCCTCCGCCTATTTTTACGGCTTCTTTTTCCAGCATTCTCATGCCGGGTGTGGTTTTGCGGGTGTCAAGAACTTTGGTCTTAAGCCCTTTGAGCTTGTCCTGATAGCGTGCTGTGGTGGTTGCTATTCCACTCATTCGTTGCATTATGTTGAGCATGGTGCGCTCGGTCTGAAGCAGTGATCTTACCGATCCCTCAACCTCAAATGCTATGTCGCCCGGCTTTACTCGTGCTCCGTCCTCGATGAATACGGTCATCTTCAATGACGGATCGAATTTTTCAAATACTTTTCGTGCAATCTCAACTCCGGCAAGCACTCCCGGCTCTTTTATTATAAGGCGCTGTTTGCCCATCTCATCGGCGGGAATAGTGCTGAGGGTGGTGTGGTCGCCGTCGCCTACATCCTCGGCGAATGACAGTGTCAGCAAATCATCAATCAGTTCATCTCTCGTTTTCATATCTTATATAATTTGTAACAATGCAAAATTACAAAAAATTCCTAAATAAAGGAGCGATAAGCACAAACTCCGGCCACTCGATGTGATCAATGATTCCGCAAATGATTAAATTTTTTCATTCGCGACATTATGGGGTGAAATATTGCATGATTTTGTTGTAATTTTGCGATATAAACACTCCATGACATGAAAATAGAACTGATGGTTATAGGCAAGACTTCGGCGCGTTATTTGCAGGAAGGCATTGACAATTATGTCAAAAGGACCAATTATTATATGCCGTTTGACATTCGATATATTCCCGACATCAAGTCGACCAAGGCAATGACCGAGGAGAAGCAGAAGGAGAAGGAGGGCGAGCTTTTCCTTAATGCATTGACTCCCGGCGATGTGCTGGTGCTTTTGGATGAACGTGGAAAGGAGATGACTTCACGTGAATTTGCATCCTATATCGATCGCAAAAGTGTTACCGTGTCAAAGCGGCTTGTGTTTGTCGTAGGCGGGCCATACGGATTTTCTCCAGCCATGTATGAGAGGGCCGATGATAAGATTTCATTGTCCAAGATGACGTTTTCGCATGAGATGGTGCGCTTGTTTTTCGTCGAGCAGACCTATCGAGCCATGACGATATTGCGTGGCGAGCCCTATCATCATGATTAGACTATGAGGTTGCGGAATATTGAATCGGATATCAATATTGCCGTTTCCGACAGGCTTAGTGATTCATCGGTTTTTATGAGCCGGCCGCTGGCGATGTACCGCTTTGCCGATGACAGCAGGTTTTCTACGGTATCGGAGTTGAAGCGCAGTCGCATATCGTTGAGGTTGATTCCGTCGCGGGTGCGCAATGCCGTTATTATGTAGTCATTTAATATGTTTTCGGGCGACTCTTCTTCGACTTCATAATATGTGTTTGCGCTGTTGATGGACTTTATGTAATCTTTTATGCGGTTGCCGTTGGCGCGTCTTGTCTTTCCGTCAAAGCTGTGGGCCGATACTCCCAGCCCTATGTAGGGGGTCATATTCCAATAGTTGCTGTTGTGGTGTGCTCGATGTCCGGGCTGTGCAAAGTTGGAAATTTCATAGTGCTCATATCCGTTTTTACGGAGTGAGTAGGTTAACAGGGCATACATTGACTCGATTGTTTCATCGGAGGCTTCGTTAACCTTGCCGCTTATAAGCTGTGCGTAGAGGCGTGTGCCGGGTTCGTATGACAAATTGTAGGCCGATATGTGAGTCGGTCCGTAACCGATGAGCTTGTTGAGTGAATAGTTCCACGATTCAAGCGATTGTCCGGGAAGTCCGTATATCAGGTCGCCGCTTATTTCGGCTATACCTCCTGACTTCAGTGTCATCAGTGCCTCCTCAGCTCGGGCTGCAGAGTGTCGTCGGTTTATTGCTTTAAGCTCGCTGTCGACAAGCGATTGAATCCCTATGCTTACTCGGTTTATGCCCATGCGGATTATTGCGTCGACCCATTCAGAAGTTACATCCTCGGGATTGGCTTCGATGGTGAACTCTTCCAATACCGGATGACCTAACGATTCGACAAGCCTTGACAATGTTGGCATGGGTAGTATTGAAGGTGTACCTCCGCCTATATACACAGTGCTCAACGGCTCGTTGACTTCATCCTTGCGCAATCGGTATTCGTCGATGAGGGCTGTGATATAATCCTCGGCAGTATCTACTTTGGGTGTCGAACAGAAGTCGCAATAACTGCACTTTGAGTGGCAGTAGGGGATGTGTATGTATAATCCGGCCATCAGTTTTCTACTGCTTGTCCGCATATAAGCTTGAACTTGCAATACTTGCAGGTGTCACTATGCGGATTGGGTGTGAATGGAACTTCGGGATTAAACAGGTCGCTCAGTTTCGCTGACAATCTCTTCTTGAATTCTTCGTTGTAAATCCGGTAGTCAGTCAACGGTTCTTTCGCTATTTTTACCGGTTGGATGCCGTTGATGCTGAATTGCCTGAAACAATATAGCATCGGCTGCAAAGGTCCGTGGTAATTGTTATCCATCGCATAAACATTGCTATATATGAATAGCTGTAACACGGCCTTTGCCCGTTTGTCGCTGCCCGTTTTTTCAAATAGATTCGTGAATTCTTTTACATCTGTGTTGTCGCTGCCGGTTTTGTAATCGACAATGCGCACTCGTTCTTCATTATTGTCTACGATTCGGTCGATTCGGTCGATAGTCGATGTTAGGTTTACAGTGATTTTGTCGTTGAGTTTATAGGTGCAACGATATTTTTTTTCTCCCTCAACGAAGTAGAATGGAGTCCACTGTTTTTCAAGTTCAAACAGTTTTTTCATGAAATGCACTATTGTGCGACCTATAACCAACGCTTGACCGAATAGAGGAGTGTCGTTGACATACTCTGAATCAGGATTCGGTGAATTGTTTGGAAGCTTGTTGTAAGATTCGTTTATTGAGCGCGTTATGAGCCTTTCAAGTTCAACTTTCTCGTTCATGAGCGAATCCAGCAGCTCGGAAGTGATTTTTATTTCCGGTTTGTCGCCCCGACAACGTTTATACGACAACTCGGCTACACGATGGACTATGGTTCCCAACGTGCTTTCATCCATATAGTCGACGACATCGTCATCAATATGGAGGTCACACACATATTGCAGATAGAATTGCAGTTGACAGTTTATGTAGCAGTTTATCGATGACGGTGACAGGTAACGCTTCTCGTCGCTTGACGCGAGGTATCGGTTGATGCGGCGCATTATGTCAGGTGATTTCTTTATTTCAAGCGGTTTGTTCCTGCCAGTGGCGGGTATGTCGAAAAATGCGTTGCGATGACGCACATTCCCGTCGGGATATAGATAAAGGAGCTGATACAGGTAGCGTGACATTTCGCTGCTGCGGGCTCCGGCTGTGCGTGTGTCATATAACAATGTTACATTTGAGGCCCTCGAAATCATGCGATAGAAATAGTAGGCGTATATGCACTCTTGAAACTCGATGGTAGCCATGCCGTAGCATCGCCTCAAAAGATCGGGAATGAATGACCGTGTATAATGCTTGCGCGGAAATATGCGCTCGTTCATCGACGGAATTATGATGTTGTCGAAGTCAAGTGCACGGGTTTCAAGCACACCCATGATCTGGAGTCCGTTCAACGGTTCTCCGATGAAGTTCACGCTTTCTCCCGAAACGGTTCTTTCAATGAGATGAAAGAATGTGTTCTCCTTCATCGTTATGTCGTATTTTGCGGCAACTCGTGCGAGTTGTTCCACCGATTGCCTGTAACGTGTCAGGAATCCGTGTTCAAGAGCATGTCGCTCCTTGTCATCGCTTGTAAGTTGGAGCGCGTCGTCTATGAATTGGATCAAGGTCAATGTGTAGTCAAACACTTTACCGGCCTCTTTCAGATCATCGACAGGATAAAATATTGTCGACAGTTCTGGAAAAAGCTCTCGCAGGTCCTTTGCCGATACGGTAAACAATCGATTTGTATTCAGATATTCTTTTATTGCTTCACATGTTTTACCGGCTATCGCTGTCAGGAGGGAGTGGGATATGACATCTTTTATATCCTCATGGAAAAAACACCATTCACCTCGTATTTTCTTGGCACGCAGGTGCATCGACACGATGTTGCGCAACAATGCCGCCATGGGTGTAAGTTTTAACGGATATCCCATGGTGATGTTGACCGAGGTGTATACCGGAGGCAGGGAGTGCAGCAGTTCTATAAAAAGCTCCTCCGAAGGCAACACAACGGCGGTGTCGATAGCGTTGGACGGATTTGACACAGTGCCGTCGACAGCCATCTTTTCAAGCATGCGCCCTATGAGTTTTACCTGTCCGACATTCGACGGGACTCCTATAATTTCTACTTTAGGCAGTGTAGTTACAGGTTCTTGGTTAAGGTCGTAGCGTGATGGAAACTTCTTGATGTATTTCTTTATGAAATGTACTGCTGAATTGTTTTCACGTATGAATTCCGGAAAGTTCATGTCCCAGTAGAAATCGGCGATTCCGAGATTGCGTAATCGCTCGAATATTTTCACTTCGGCAATCGACAACACATTGAATCCCACGATGACGACACGGGAGTAGGGGATGTCGTCGCGGGTAAGGCGCTTGAGATTGTCGGCGGCTTCACGATATTGCATCCCTGAATAGCAAAGTCTTCGCTTGGCAAGATTTGTCCGGAAGTTGTCGTAAAGGGGGGCCAGCACCTGCCACAGCTTCATGAAATCGTCACGATTCTTGTGAGGCTCTCCGTCATTTGTGACATGAGTCCAGAATCGCTCGCTTGATCCGAGGGGTAGGTTTTCACCCCAATATTCGTTTATTATCTGCTTTTGTTCATCGGTGAGATAGTCGGAGTTTATCTCTTTGAGATGCTTAACATTGGCAAACAGTTCGTGTGTGTCGACCATGTATTTGTCAACATCGTTGAAATCATTGATGAGCATATCGCCCCAGAACACGAAACGGTCAAAATCCTCAATCTCATCGGTCAGACGGTTGTATTCATTGTAGAGCGTGAAGAGGAGGTCGTAACGTGACGCCTCTATCTTATCGGAAAATTCGGCGATGAAATCACTGATTGTCGTTACTTCAGGTTCAATCATCGGTTGTCCGGCAGGGGTGTGCTCGGCCAGGAATTTGCGAAAGAATGTGCCGCTACGCTTATTGGGAAATATGAAGCAATAGTCGAGCATTGCGTCACTTTCGCGGGCGCAATACACTTGTGCTATTTTACTCAGGAACGATTGCATTTTTTGTCGAGGCTCAACGTTTAAGCAGCAGAATCATCTTTATGGCAAGGTCAAACATCACGATTTTGCCGTTGCCGTTTCCGGCAATATCCTTGGAGGCATTGTCAAGTTCCGTCACAATGTCGATTACATTGCGCTCGTTGATGAACCGGGCGAAATTCTTGCTGAATGAGGCCTCCTCGCGATTCAGATAGTTGAGTTGCGGAACGTTGAGATTGTAAATGAAATTCTCGCGTATAAGCCGTTGGCAATAGTCCAGAAAACGCAACTCCTGTTCGCGACCGAGCGATGCTACATCGGTGGCCCATGCTTTAAGCTCCTTGACATGACGCTGATAGGATTGGCGCATGAGTTCCATGAAGAGTTCAAGGAACCGATGGCTCTCCTTGCTGAGGCTTATGCTGTTGATTGCCGTTATCATGTTGCCTTCGGCATTGTGGGCGAGAGCCATTGCATCGGTTTCGTCGATTGAGTAACGCGTTATGAGGCTGTTGGCTATCACATCGTCGGGCAGGCGCTTAAGCTCTATTCGCTGTGTGCGTGAATATATCGTGGGGAGTATCGCTTTGGCATTATTGCTGACCATGATGAAGAGAGTATCGCCAAACGGCTCCTCGATTTGCTTCAGCAGCTTGTTGGAAGCGTCGACATTGAGTCGTTCAGGCAACCACAGCAGCACTACCTTGTAGCGTGCCCTGTGAGCCGTGAAGCTCAACTTGTGGACAAGTTGTTCGCTTTCGCTTACATAGATGGCGGGTTGCGCATTGGGCGAGTCGAGCGACACAAGCCATTGCTGGAAATCCATGTAGGGATTGTCACGCAGGAAATCGCGCCATTCGCCTATGTAGTCGTCCGAAATTACGGCTCCGCTGCTGTTTTTGCGCTTTACGACAGGAAATACGAAGTGAGTGTCGATGTGGTTGAATGACTGATGTTGCAGGCAAGCGGCACACTTTCCGCAACTGTCACCGTCGATGCGGTTTTCGCAGTGGATGTATTGTGCGGCAGCACGTGCCAGCGCAAACTTACCTATTCCCGCAGGGCCTTCAAGGAGCAGTGCGTGAGGTATGCGATTGTTGTCAATCATGTCGCGAAGGCGTTGCTTTGCTGATTCGTGTGACGGTATGTCGCTGAATTTCATCGTTGGTATCGTTAGGAGAGATTGGTTAATATATGGAAGCTGCCACGCGCTCCACGCTTCGGGTCGAGTTGAGCGAGTAGAAATGGATGCTCGGAACGCCGTGAGCCATCAAGTCGAGGCACTGGGCCTTGCACCATTCCACACCTACTTCCTTGGCATCGTTGTCGTCCTTGCATTTCATAAGTTCCGACACAAGCTGCATGGGCATGTCGACATGGAATATCTTGGGAAGAATGTTTAGCTGCCCTATTGTTGTGATGGGGCGCAGTCCCGGAATTATGGGCACGTTTATTCCGGCTTTGCGACAGCGGTCGACAAAGTCGTAATACTTTGAGTTATCGAAAAACATTTGCGTCACCACATATTCGGCTCCGTTGTCGATCTTCTGTTTCAGATAGGCTATATCCATGTCGAGATTGGGCGACTCGTCATGCTTTTCGGGATAGCCGGCCACGCCGTAACTGAATGTTTCGCCGGTTATGATGTCCATTTTGGTTCCGTCGATGAAATAGCCACGGTTGAATTCATTGATCTGAAGCTGCAACTCCGATGCGTGGGAATATCCGTTTTCATTGGGAATGAAGCGGCTTTCATGCTTGGCCTTGTCGCCACGGAGAATCAATATATTGGTTATGCCGAGAAAATTAAGGTCGATCAGGGCATATTCGGTTTCGATTTTGGAAAATCCGCTGCATATAATGTGGGGTACGGCCGGTATGTTGTATTTCTGTTGTATAGCTGCGGCCACAGCCACAGTTCCTGGACGACTTCGCTCGCTGACTTTCTGATAGAGTCCGTCGGGCGTATTTTTATACACCATCTCGCTGCGGTGGGTGGTGATGTTTATAAACAGAGGGTTGAACTCCTTGAGAATGTCGATGTTACGAAACAGTTGTGCTATGCCTTTGCCTTTCAAAGGCGGAAGCACTTCAAAGGAGAATCCCGTCTTTCCATGTGACGCGATTAGTTCGGTAACTTTCATTGATGAATGATTTTATTACAAGCCTAATTTTGATTTTGGCACGGTCGCCTGAAATTCCTTCAGATATTCGGGGGTAGAATAGGCAAGATCGAGGAAGTCGCTGCGCATGAATGCCCTGTCGGCGAGTGCCATCATTGATGATGCGAGAGGCTTGACTCCCTTGACAAAAGAGGCATTGGGGTGGTTGATTACATCACGTGCTTTGTCGCTTCCGTTGCCGAAGAATACCACGGGACCGCGATTTAGATATTCAATGTAGCTGTCATTGTCGAGAATCAACGGACGGGGCGACATGAGTGCTTCAAGAGCGTAGTCGTAGACTGCGGTATAGACTTCCATTCGACGGGCATCGATCATGGGAGCAAACATAACGTTCTCGTCGTAAAATTCACGGAACATGACATCGGCAGTCAACAGCTGCAAAGTGCTTACACCGATAAGAGGCAAATCGAGCGCGTAGGCAAGACCTTTGGCTTCGGAAAGACCGATGCGCAAGCCCGTATAACTGCCCGGGCCGATGCTCACGGCTATTGCTTCGAGCTTTATGTCGTTGAACTTTGCCTGGTCGAGAGCGTCCTTTATAAAACCGCTCAGCATGGTGGCATGATTATGTCCCGACTCATCGTCACGCTGCATGACAACGAGTCCGTTGTAGGTGAGAGCAACCGAACACACATCGGTTGAAGTTTCAATATTTATTATGGCTGCCATTGTCTGAAAGAAAAATTTACTTACAAAGGTACGATTTATTCTGCTAATACGGGGATTATTTGTAAATTTGTGGAAAATATATTAGAGTATGTTATTATCGATGACAGGGTTTGGCAAATCGGTTGTCACAATCCCTAACAAGAAAATCACAGTTGAAATCAAGTCGTTAAACAGCAAGCAGCTGGATATATCAGCGCGAGTTCCGGCTATATTCCGTGAAAAGGAGCTGGAACTGCGCAATCTGATAGCCTCTGTTGTCGAGCGCGGAAAGGTTGATTTTCAGATATATTCGGAATCAATAGGTGCGGAAACCACCGTGTCCTTGAACATTCCTCTCATGGCTGCTTACAAGGCTCAGGTGGAAGAGATGGCGCGTCAGCTCGGTATACCTTGGCCCGATGACTGGTATGGCGTGCTTTTGCGTTTCCCTGAAACGGTCAAGAGCGAGCTTCCTGCGGCTTTGACCGACGAGGAGTCGGAGGCGTTGTTCAACGCAACCCGTGAGGCCATCGACGGGCTTATGCAGTTCCGAGCCAAGGAGGGCAAGAAACTTGAAGAGTTCTTTACCAAGAAAATCAGCAACATACGTGAGCTGTTGTCATTGGTCGACCCCTATGAAAAAGAGCGTGTCGTGAAGATACGCGCACGCATTGAGGAGAATCTGGCAAAAATCGATTCCGTGACATTTGACAAGAACCGATTGGAGCAGGAGATGATTTTCTATATCGAGAAGCTTGACATCAACGAAGAGAAACAGCGTCTTGCCCAGCATCTTAATTACTTCATGGAAACGATGGAGCATGGCAACGGTCAAGGAAAGAAACTCGGATTCATCAGCCAGGAGATGGGACGAGAGATAAATACTCTCGGTTCAAAATCCAATCATGCCGAGCTTCAGAAGATCGTCGTGAAGATGAAGGACGAACTTGAACAGATAAAGGAACAGGTACTTAACGTGATGTAATCGATTACGACATGGACGGTAAGATCATAATCGTTTCAGCTCCTTCGGGGTGTGGCAAGTCGACAATCATAAACGCCCTGCTTGAGCGTGGCGACATCGACATGCAGTTCTCAATATCGGCGACGAGCCGACAGCCACGTGAAGGTGAGGTTCACGGCGTTAATTACTATTTCCTAACCGAAGAAGAATTCCGCAATCACATAGCCATGGGGCACTTCGTGGAGTGGGAAGAGGTATATGCCGGCCGATATTATGGAACATTGAAAAGCGAGATCGACCGGATCGTGGCCGGTGGACACAATGTAGTGCTTGACATAGATGTCAAGGGCGCGATGAACGTGAAGTCGATATACGGCGACCGTGCTTTGGCCTTGTTCATCATGCCTCCGTCGATTGAGGAGTTGCGTCGTCGTCTTGAATCACGTGCCACCGATGCTCCCGAAGTCATTGACGAGCGTGTCGCCAAGGCTGCCTATGAACTCTCGTTTGCTACGCGATACGATGCCAGGGTGGTCAACGATGAGCTGTCTAAGGCCGTCAATGAAACTCATGATGTAATAGCAGAATTCCTCGTAAAGTGACTCGTCGGGTTATAGGCATATTGGGAGGTTCGTTCAATCCTGTGCATAACGGGCACCTGATGCTTGCATCGTATATCGCTCAGTTCGGACCTGTCGACGAGGTGTGGTTGAATCTCTCGCCCCAGAATCCCTTTAAGGAACAATCGGAGTTGCTTGACGACCGTCATCGTCTGGCAATGCTCGACAAGGCTGTCAATGGCTCCGTTACGGTTAAGGTGTGTGATGTGGAGTTGTCATTGCCTCAGCCTTCCTACACGATAAACACCATGGAGAAACTCGAATCGATGTATCCCGATTACGATTTCCGTATAATAATAGGCAGCGACAACTGGCCGCGTTTCCCCGAATGGCGCGATAGCGAGGCCCTTATCGAGCGATACGGACTCATCGTATATCCGCGTCGCGATTATCCTTTACCCGACATTGTTCCCGACAACGTGACTGTTGTGGATGCTCCTATGGTGGATATTTCATCAACATTCATAAGAGAATGCATAGCCGAGGGGCGTGACATGAACTTTTTTATGCCTCCGCAGGTATATGAATATATAGAACGAAACAAACTCTACAAAAATGATGGAAAGCAGTACGGTATTGAATAATAATTCTCTTGCCTTCATAGGGCTGTGCAATGAATATTGCCAGACTCTTGAATCGGCCCGTGAAACGGAGTGTGACGATTTTATCGCCGCCATGTTGCGGTTGCTCCCCCGCATCTACATCACGGCAAGCGACCTAAAGATAGATGATTTGGGGCTGGAGGAACCTTATATCGACGGTCGACTTGATGAGGATTATTATGATTCAATAAGACGAAGCATCGAGAATCTTCTCGGACCCGATGACACCTATCTTGAAGTTTTTGAAGAGGATATGAAGTATTCCGACACGCCTATCGCGGCATCGGTTTCGGAAGGTCTTGCCGATATATTCCAAGTACTCTACAATTTCCTTGAGGCGATAAAGGATGTGCCCAATGAATTGATTGATCAGGCATTGATTGCCGTCAAGGATGACTTCCAGTCCTATTGGAGCCGAATACTGTGCAATGTGATGAGAGCGTTGAACCACATTCGCTACAACGCTCTCAACGAACGCGATTAAGAGCCGGTTCGACAATAAATGTTAACGGCAGGGCTCTAATAGTTGATTATTGTCTTTCCGAACGGAGTGAATGCAAGTCCTGCAAGCTTGAAATGCTGGATTCCAAACGGTATGCCTATTATCGTTATGCAAAACAGCAGGCCGAATCCGAGGTGAGTCAATGCAATAGGAATGCCTCCCACAAACCACCATATAACATTCATGAGAAGACTTATGCAGCCGTTGGAAGTAGGCGATGATTCGACTCTGGTTCCGAAAGGAGTAAGTGCCACAAGCGCAAGTTTAAGGGTTTGAAGTCCGAACGGGATGCCGATAATTGTCAGCATCATGGCTACGCTCGACACAATATATTCGATAGCAATCACAAAGCCTCCGAAAACAATCCAGATTATGTTAAGGAACAGATTCATTTTGATAATTTGAAGGTTAAAATTACAATAAGCTATTAAGCCAAAAACACAAATATAGCGAATAAAATTCATGTTGCAAGCGATATCGCGCAATAATTTGCATCACTGTTTTTATGACTTAAAAAGTTTGGAATATTCAACAATATCGCTTATCTTTGTGTTATAAGACAAAGGGCAAGAGAGTCCGAGATTGATTGAAATAAACTTATACCACATCAAAGTAGATTGGGAAACTCATCAATTACAAATGAAATACCGAGACAAGCTTAGCCGACTAATGGCGGGCCCCATCCGCTCCTTGGAGCGGAGGCTAATAACCCAGGCGGATTACAAAGGTTGGCGAGCACTCAAATCCTGTCATTCGGAGTTTCATCGCATCCTTTGATGTGGCTTTTATAAAAGTAAGCCGTTCGGGAATATTCCGAGCGGCTTATTTTTATCGGTTATGGCTGTGTCTGATTACTTTGTCACAATCCAGCCTTCCTTGTCAAATGCAAGAGGACGGATGAAGAGTTTTGCTCTTCCGTTCTGATCTTTCTCATAGGCATGGGAGATGAAATAGGGCTGACCGTCAAATTCATAGGCTGCACAGTGTCCTACTCCGAAGTATGTGTCATCAGGGCCATAAAGATAGGTGCCGCCTCCGAGTTCCATGCGTTTGCCCTCCTTGTCGATATAGGGGCCTTCGATGTTCTTGGAGCGTCCGTAGACGGTCTTGTAGGTCGAATTCTGGCCTCGGCAGCAATAGTCGAAGCTTACAAAGAGGTAGTAATAGTCGCCGTGCTTGAATATGAACGGAGCTTCAATGGCGTTTTCGCCGGCCTCGATCACGTTATTTCCCTCAGTGGTGAAATTTTCGGGATTGTTCATCTCCTCGACAGTGACGGCACGATTGAGTCGTCGTGCTATTGTTACAGGCTTGTTTACCGGAGTGGTAAAGTCGTCTTTTGAAAGCTTTACAAGCTGTATGCCGTCCCAGAATGAGCCGAATGTGAGATAAGGAGTGCCGTTGTCGTCAACTATAAGGTTGGGGTCGATGGCGTTCCAATTATCCAATTTGCGATGTGACGCTATGACCATTCCCTTGTCAACCCACTTGAAGTCGGGCGAAGATGGGTCAAGAGTCTTGTTGACCGCATGTCCGATTGCGCTGCCGTTCTTGCCGAATGTCGAGCAAGAGTAGTAGAGATGCCACTCATTGTTGTGACGGCTTATGTCGGGAGCCCATGTGTGACCATGATAGCCCTTTACAGTGTCGACTGCCCATGCAGGAGCTTCCTTAAACACCGACGGTTCTATTTTCCATTCCTTCATGTCATCACTCGACATTACTCCGACACCCATTCCGGTTGCGAAGATATAATAACGGCCGTCCTCACCCTTGGCCATTACGGGGTCGTGCACATCGGGATGCGTTGCATCAAATTGTGGACGGCGTGGGGCATTGTCATCAGCTATTGCTTTGTTTTGTGACATGAGAGCACAAGCAATCAGTGCATAATAGATTAATGATTTATTCATGAGTAATTACCGGTATTTGGTTGTGTATTTGGTATTATGCAAATTTAAGAATAAAGGATGAATTGAGCAATAATTGTGCCGAAACAAATAATCCCGGAATTATCCGGGATTATTGTCATTTACTGTTCAGGGAGTATCTTTACATTTCCTCCTGCATTTATTCGGTAACGTGCCGAAGTGCCTGTCGTGAGGTTTATAACCTTGAATACGTAGTCTTCGATATTCATTTCACTACGCACGCCGTCAAATGCGTTACGTATGGCTTCATCGACTGTGTGATAACCTGAACCTTGATAGGCATCAACCATGCCATTGTCGTCATAGAGCTCTATGCGAATGTCATCTATGGGCCTGATTCTGTTTTCCGTCATATATGTCATGCAGAGTTTATCGACCTGCTCCGGTCGTATTGTCAAGTTTATGACATAACAACGTTCCTGAATGCAAAAAGGTTAAGAGCCGGCTTTTAAGTTTTGTGTTGCAGTTTTTCAGTTGGCCGAGGTGTTCACAACGGGCTGTGCTGCATCGTCGGCACACAGAACGACAAGCAGATTACCGATCATGGCTGCTTTGCGATCATTGTCAAGCTTGACAACCTCTTCCTTCTCAAGACGGTCAAGAGCGAGTTTAACCATAGTGACGGCACCTTCAACAATCTTTTCGCGTGCGGTAATGATTGCCGAAGCCTGCTGGCGTCGAAGCATCACCGCTGCAATTTCGGGTGCGTAGGCAAGATAGTTGATGCGGGCCTCCACAACCTCCATGCCGGCCATGGCAAGGCGCTCATTCAGCTTGTGTTCGAGTTGCTCGTTTATCTCTTCGCCTCCTGAACGGAGTGTCAACAGATGCTCGTTGTCGTTCTCGTCATCATAGGCATATTTTCCGGCTACCTCTCGAAGGGCGGCATCGCTCTGTATTGACACGAATGTCTGGAATGCAAGGTTGTGCATGTTGTTGCCTCTTGATTGTGAATCGAGGTCAAACACTGCCTTATAGGTGTCCTTTATGCGCCACACGAGCACAAGTCCTATCAGAATGGGATTGCCCACTTTGTCATTGACTTTGATAGGCTCTACATCAAGGTTGCGGATGCGCAACGATATCTTGCGCTTGGTCATAAAAGGATTTATCCAATGATAGCCTGTGCGGCGGAATGTTCCCGAGTAGTTGCCGAAGAATATCAGCACGAATGATTCGTTAGGCTCCAGCATTACGTATCCGCATGTCATGATAATCCATAATATACCGAGCACGACCGCTGTTATCACGGCTATTGTCGAGGCATCGATAATGAGCCATACGATGCCGGCCATTATCAATAGCTGGATGAAAAGCATCAGGAATCCGTTGACAACCGGTCCGCGATATTCAAATTCTTTGTTTGCCATAATTAGGATGTATTAATGATAATTAGGATGTATTAATGGTTGTGTAGATTGCAAATATACAATATATTCAAAACAAAATCAAATAAAAAGCACGGTATCGTGAATGATACCGTGCAACTGATTTATATTAATGGAAGCCTTGTGGTGTAAAATTCTAAATGTAGTACTCTTTCAAGACGCTGAACCGGTCGTCGAGCTCGAATATCCACGGGGCACCGGTAGGAATCTCTACTTTCATTATCTCATCAGGTGTCAGGTGCAGCAACATCATTGCAAGTGCCCGCAAACTGTTGCCGTGAGCCGCCACGAGTACGGTGTTGTAAAGATGGAGTTTCGGAGTTATTCTCTCCTCCCAGCATGGATTTACACGCTCGATGGTGTCCTTTAGCGATTCGGTTAGAGGAAGCTCTTCGTAGGCCAGTGTGGAATAACGCTCCTCATTACCGGAATATCTCGGGTCGTCGAGCGTCAGGGGCGGGGGAGCGGTGGCATAGCTTCTGCGCCAGATGTGTACCTGTTCTTCGCCATACTCTTTAGCCGTTTCGGCCTTGTTGAGTCCCTGAAGAGCGCCGTAATGGCGTTCGTTAAGATGCCAGTCCTTGATTACGGGAACCCATGCAAGGTCGAGTTCGTCGGCGGCAATCTGCAAGGTGTGGATTGCACGTTTCAGGTAGGAAGTGAAGAAGAATTGCGGCATTATTCCGGCTTCGCGGAGTTTCTTGCCTGCGTTACGTGCCTCTTCGCGTCCTTTGTCGGTAAGTTCGACATCGGTCCACCCGGTGAATCTGTTCTCCAGATTCCACTGGCTTTGTCCGTGTCTTAGCAATACGATGCGTTTCATGTCAAGTGTTGTTTATCAGTGAGAACTCTTCTGGCGTGACATGCGCAGCTTGTACATAGGCAGCATGAATATCCATGTGGCGACACAGAATGGAGCTGTCAGTGTGGCAAGTCCCACGGGAGCGAAGAATGCATCCATACCCACCTGTACGAATACGGTGAACACCACGCCGGCGAGAGAGTAGAAGAACGACTTTACATTGGGCTTGTAGAATGTGCATCCGAGTGCGATACCGGTAAGTACGGGCGAGAAACCGTAAAGACCGTTGATTATACCTGCGTGCTCGGCATTGAATACTATTGCGACAAAGAGTGCCACAGCCGATGACAATGCTGCCCAGAATGCTGCCCAACGGCTGCACAGAGCCAATGCCACGAGGAAGAATATTCCGGTAACCCATGAGTTTACAAGGAATACCTGGGAGATTCCCTTAAGCCAATAGATTACAAGGTCGGCAAATGTATAGGTGAGGTCGGGCGATGTAACGTTGGTGGGAAATTCAGCCACGGCTTCGCCCACGGGAGGCAATTGGCCCATGAGTCGTCCCGACAGCAGGATGAACCATGACACGACGATAAACGGGAACGTGTAGGATGTGGTGTTAAAAGGCGCAAATACATTGTTGAAGCCGCGACGGGCTACAACGGTCATTGCCGAACCGAAAATCAAGGCCATCCATGCCCACACGGTGTTGCCGAGGAATGTAAATACCGCACATCCCACCAGGATGCCGTTGAATCCCCAGAGTCCCTGGTCGCCGTCGCTCTTGGATTCAAAGATGTAGCCCATAGCAGTCGACACCACGAGTCCCACGAGGGCACCCCATGCCACAAGGGGCATGTGTTCACCGTCGGGGCCGTAACATCCCCAGAATATACCCGCTATTATTAACAGTCCTGTCCAGGCGCTACCTTGAAACATCACCTGACCGGCACCTTTAAGTGTGCCTGAAATGTAGGTCATCAGCGTACGCTGCTTGTTTCCCGAAGTTGATTCGTTATTCATAACTATGATTTATTTATCGCCAAGGGAAATCGGGTAGCAAAGGCTTGCCTTTTACGACTTGACGAACTGTTGAACAAAAATTCCTTATTTTGTCTTTGACAGGCCCAGTTTCAAATCCGAGGACCTTGTACAACAGTCCCGCTTCATTTGGTAATCGGGTCAAACCCACCGCCACTTTTCCGTCATCGAGAAATCCGACTTCGGTCTTGTCGTATATCTCTTGAGCCTTTTCTGGCGGTGTCAGTACTATTACATTTGCAAACATGTCATATCGTCCCATTATGCCGAGGTTGCGCAGGTCATACTCCTTAGGGTCAATTATGAATTTCTCACGAAACAGACGAGTGCCGTCGGGACGCATGGCGTTGCAAGTTACCGACAAGATGTCGTACTTGAACACTTCGTTATCGCGATGTTTGCGTCCACAAGTGAAAATTTCGCTATAGAACATCGTGGCTGAAGGATGGCACACAATGTCGGTATAGGTGATGTAGCGTGCGTTGCTGCATGGGATTGTATGCTCGGGAATGAATTCGAGATAACTGTCTTCCTCTAATGTTATTTTTTGGTAGAGTGCCGAGAAATTATCCTTCATTTCAGCAATCTTGGTCGCTGCTCCTGTTGTGACATGGCCAAAAGAGCCCCGGCGCATCTCGATATCCTGTTCGTAGCGGTCGCCGTCGACATTGGGGCCGCCCGATGATATTATATACACGACCGGCATTTCGGGCATGCCTTCATCGCAATATAGCTCCTGCTGTACGATAAGCGGAGCTATGCGCTCATGGTCGCGTAATATGCTTTTACCCCAAGCGTCGAGCTCGAATCCAAGACGCAGATAACCCACCTTGCCCGGAGCGCCGATAAACATAGCTCGGGTAGGGTTGTTGTAGGGTTGCATCTCTCGCATTGATTCAAGACGCTTTATCTCGGGTGCATTTGCTACATCTTTCATAATTAAGGACGATTTTAAATTATATCAGGCTTTGTCGTGGTCAAAAAGGGCCATGGCCTTGATGAGCGAAACGAGTTCATCGATGCCTTCGCCTGTCATGCAGTTTGTAAATACGAAAGGCTTGCCTGGACGCATCAGCTTTGAATCATGATCCATTACTTCAAGTGACGCGTGAACGTAGGGTGCCAGGTCGGTTTTGTTTATTACGAGAATGTCGCTTTGTGAGATGCCTGGGCCGTCCTTGCGCGGAATCTTGTCGCCTGCCGCTACATCGATTACATAGATGAAGAAGTCAACCAATGCCGGCGAGAAAGTAAGGGTGAGATTGTCGCCTCCCGATTCGATAAGAACTATATCGGTGTCGGGGAACTTTGCCTCCATCTCCTCAACGGCTGCTATGTTCATCGAGGGATCCTCGCGAACGGCGGTGTGGGGGCATGCTCCGGTTTCTACTCCTATGATGCGATCCTCAAGCAGGACGCCTTTGAGCATTCGACGCACGTGCTTGGCATCCTCAGTGGTTACTATGTCGTTAGTGATAATCAACACCTTGAATCCATCATTGAGAAGATGTGGTGTTATTGCTTCTATAAGTGCGGTTTTACCTGAGCCTACAGGCCCTCCGATACCGATTCGACAAGTACTCATGTAATAAATAGTTTTTGATTTAGTTAATAAGGATGATTATGTAATTATAATGTCGCGTTACATTGTTTAGTTCATGAACATGCGCATGTTGCCTTTCTCATGAAGTGACGCCATGATGTCCATGCCGGGAACGAATGCCCTCATGTCCTCGAAGTCGAGATTGCGCACAACTTCGTAGTCATGTGCAATTTGTGGAGCCATGTTGTAGGCTATCTTTTGTGTGTCGTAGTGTGACACTCTTACGCAACGTAACGAAGCACCGAGAATCATGTTTATGACACCGAATTGCTGCGAGGTGAACATATCTTCCTCCGATATTTCGGCGCAGTGCATGGCGATGGCCTGTGCCACGGGGTAGGTACCGGCAGTGCGTTCATTACGGATATCATCGAGGAAACGTTGCATCGTAGGACAATCCATGATTTGTACAGCGAGTTCTGCAAGTTTTTTGCCCATTCGCAATACCATTTGCCTGGCTTCATCATTCATTTTGCAGAGTATCACCTCCTTGTCGGCAAGCAACAGTCGGTCGTAATCGTCGTTGCTTATGGCACGATAGGCCTGTATTGCCGCGATTCCGTCACTGTAGGCCGATTGGAGCGATGCTGCATGGGCATACTGACTCAGCGTGTCGGCATCATGTACTATCTTCTCGTAAGAGGCTGTTTCAAGCCCGTTGGAGAATGAAAAGTTGCCTACCGGAAATTGCGAGTCGCTCATTTCGAGCAGTCGCATACAAGATATAATTGATGAAGCGCTCATGGTTAAACAAATTGAGTATTGATTAATGGTCGTGATGGTGTTCGTCGTCATGCACATGTGGATGCACATGTGCAGTCCCGTCGGGATGAGTGTGTACATGGGCGTGCATTCCGGGATCACCGTGAACATGAGCGTGACTTTCCTGAGCGGTGCCGCCGAATAGATTGCGTATCTCATGAGGGGCAAGATAGGGAATCACCTCTTTTCCGGCCTGGAACTCGTAGGTCACCTCGGGAATTGCGTGGGTGTCCATGACGCTCTTCATCACTTTCTTGTCGACAGTTAGCGGGATGTAGACTTTGGTGCCCTTTATCACGGCGGGCCAGTGCTGGTTGCCTATGGCGTGACCGAGCTCGATGCAGGTCTGTATTATTTTAAGTTTATCCTCTTTTTCAATTGCCGCAAGGTCGATGACAAACACGGGACTCAATTCGATGCGTGCCACGATTGCCGAGTTGGTGTCGGGATCATATTCAAGGACATCGCCTTCAATGAGCTGTGTGTTGCGCTTCAACGCCACTGCACATTGTGTGCCTTTGTCGCCTGTAACTATGAATCGGCTTTTCTGGGCTGTCCATTGATCGAGGTCGAGGTATTCGACCGATGCTTTTTCAATCTTTTCGGCAAGATTCTTGTCACCGTGGATGTTGCCTATTACTTCGCTGAATATCTTCATGTCGGGTATAAATAGTTGAGTTATGCGTTGATTAAATCATCACTGCACGCTCAGTGGGGGCGTGCAGTGACTTTTATGAGAAAACAATGTGTTATCTTTAGCTGAACCAATACAATTGAGAGAGTGCAAGCGACGGTGCCGGCGGCACGTAGGCAAGTTCTCCGTCAACATATACATAGAATGTTTCAGGATTAATCTCAATGCGAGGCATGGCGGTGTTACGAATCATGTCGTACTTGGATATCTGGCGTGTTCCATGAACAGGATAGCATATACGTTCAAGACCAAGCTTCTCAGGTACACCTGCATCAATTGAGGCACGTGACATAAGGTTTACGCAAGTAGTCTTCAGTGCCTTGCCGAATGCACCGTACATAGGACGCATATAAACCGGCTGCGGTGTCGGGAGCGAAGCATTGGGGTCGCCCATCTGTGCCCAGTTGATAAGACCGCCCTTGATGACAAGTTTCGGTTTTGTTCCGAAGAATGCCGGTTCCCAAAGCACGAGGTCGGCCATCTTGCCCTTTGCGATGCTTCCGAGCAGGTCGGAGCAACCGTAGGTGATTGCGGGATTGATGGTGATCTTGGCAAGGTAACGCAGTACACGGAAGTTATCGTTCTCGTCGCTGTCCTCACGAAGCTTTCCGCGAACATCCTTCATGTATGAAGCCATCTGGAAAGTACGCATAAACGATTCTCCTACACGGCCCATTGCCTGAGAGTCGGATGATACCATAGACAATACTCCAAGGTCGTGGAGAATGTTCTCGGCCGACTGGGTTTCGGGTCTTACACGGCTTTCGGCAAATGCCACATCGCTCGGGATATTGGGGTTAAGGTTGTGACATACCATGATCATGTCAAACAACTCGGCCTTTGAGTTGATACCGAAAGGAAGAGTGGGGTTGGTCGATGACGGAAGCACGTTGGCCATCGAAGCCACCTTCAAAAGGTCGGGAGCGTGACCGCCACCGGCACCTTCGGTGTGGTAGGTGTGGATTGTACGGCCGTCCATAGCTGCGATAGAATCCTCTACATAACCCGATTCGTTAAGGGTATCGGTGTGGATTGCTACCTGAACATCAAGTCGGTCGGCTGAATCAAGACATGCACGTATTGCGGCAGGTGTCGAACCCCAGTCCTCGTGGATTTTGTATCCGCAACTTCCTGCATAAATCTGTTCGTCCAAAGTTTCCTTAACCGAGCTGTTGCCCTTGGCAAGACATCCGTAGTTGATAGGAATACCTTCAAATGACTCAAGCATCTTGTACATGTTCCATACACCTGAGGTTATGGTTGTACCGTTGGTACCATCGGTCGGGCCGATACCACCGCCGATAAGTGTAGTGATACCGTTGGACAGACAGTTATAAGCCTGCTGAGGTGAAATGTGGTGTACGTGACCGTCGATACCTGCAGCGGTAAGAATCAGATGCTCGCCTGAGATAGCGTCGGTCGACGGACCTGTAACGAGGTCGGGCGATACACCTTCCATAGTGTCGGGATTACCGGCCTTTCCTATGCCTGCAATCTTGCCGTCCTTAATACCTACATCGGCTTTTACTACACCGAGGATAGGGTCAAGTATCGTAACGTTGGTGATTACCAGGTCAAGGGAGCCTCCCTTAACCGAATAGCGGTTAGCCAAGCCCATGCCGTCGCGCAATGTCTTGCCGCCTCCGTATACGACCTCATCGCCGTATACACGCAAATCCTTTTCAATCTGTACATAGAGGTGAGTGTTGCCGAGTCGGATTTTATCACCTACGGTAGGACCGAAAAGATTGTTATATTCTTGTCGAGAAATAGTTGCCATAGTTTTTAGTCAATTACAGTGATTACTTTTGATATTCCGCATCGGCTTCATCTTCGCTTACGCTCTTGAATCCATATTCATTCATTTTGCGGATGGCATGAATCTTATTGGGATAGAATGTAGGAGTATCCTGACCTCCGGTGTAACCGTTGGCAAGATCGTTGAAGCCCCATACTTTGCGCTTTCCACTGTAGCTTACAAGCTCTACTTCCTTTTCATCACCGGGTTCAAAACGGATTGCGGTAGTAGCCGGAATGTTCAAGTGACATCCATAGGCTTTGGGGCGGTCAAATTCAAGATAACGGTTCACTTCAAAGAAATGGAAGTGCGAGCCAACCTGAACGGGTCGGTCACCGGTGTTGTGTACTGTTACTTTTACAGTGTAGCGGTCGGTGTTATACTCTATAGGGTCCGATGCTAAATCGACTCCACCTACGGGTACATACTGAGAGGGAGTGAATCCGGGTACTTTCTTTTCGTAGATTGGCGGTACACCGTTATAGATAGTAGTCGGAGTGTCACTTGCTTTGGGTGGATTATCCTTGCTGTAACCTTCGGCATTCAACGGAGGATTACCGGGTATTTGCCCGGCAACGTTAGCCTGATTGTTGTTTGTAGCCATGATTTTTGTGTTTTAAAGGGTTAATTACTTGATTGGGTGGTGAATACTAACAAGGCGAGAGCCATCGGTAAACACAGCCTCAACCTGAAGCAAGGAAATCATGTCGGCTACGCCGGGCATGACATCGTCTTTAGTGAGAACATTGGAGGCTTCCACCATCACTTCCTCAACCGTCTTACCGGCACGGGCTTCTTCAAGCGCAGCCGATGTGATGTATGCAACTGCTTCGGGATAATTCAGCTTAAGACCTTTGTTTTTACGGCGCTCAGCAATAATTCCGAGATTGAGCAACATCAATTTGTCAATTTCTTTAGGTGTTAGATGCATAATAGTAGCAAATTAAATATTCATAATAATATAACACGACAAATTAGAAAAAGATTGATTATGGATAAACTTTTTTTATAGAATGAAATAATTGGGTTATCTTTGTCATAAAAGATACTTGACAATGAATTATATAGTAAATATTGTATTGATTTTGTGCGTTACATTGGCTTCTTTCTCGACATCGGCTCAGAATTGGGCGTTACCTCATATCTCGGTAGCAAATGTGCGCACCAATCCTTCTCACAGTTCGGAACTGTCGACACAGGTGCTTATGGGTACGCCGTTGCGTGTGCATGACAAGATATCTGATGGCTGGTACTTCGTGGAGATGCCTGACGGATATTGGGGATATGTGATAGATAATTCGCTGACGGTGACCGATGACGAATACATGAAAAAGTGGCGTGACGCTCCGAGGGTAATCGTGATAAGCAATCGTGAGGTCAAGGCCTATTCGGGCGAAAAAGACAACGTGACGGTAAGCGACCTGGTGCAAGGCGACATTATGGAAGGAAGCATCAAAAGCGGAAAGAAGCGTACCGAAGTGACGCTTCCCGACGGGCGTACAGCGTGGGTCGATACAAAGGATGTGATGTCGCTTGACAAGTGGAGCCGGCAGAATCCCGATGCATCGATTGTGGTGTCTACGGCTGCGGCGGTGATGGGAATACCATATTTATGGGGCGGATTGTCGTCGAAGGGAATGGACTGTTCGGGCTTGACTAAGATGTGTTACTATCGCAACGGCTTGATATTGATGCGTGACGCATCGCAACAGGCTTTGACCGGCACCGAAGTTAATGAAAATGACTTAAAGAAGGGCGATTTGCTGTTTTTCGGAAATATGGTCACTCGACGGGTTAACCATGTGGGTATTTATATAGGTGACGGCATATTCATAGAATCGGCCGGACGCGTGAGATTGAACCGTCTGGATGCGGTGGATAATTTCTTTTTTGCGCGTCGAATTTTGGGTGGCGGTGAATCAAAAGGTATAACCAAGGTGATTAATCATCCTTGGTACTTCAATCAGGAGAATTAGACCCCGTTTCCCAATATTTTAATCGAGGAAAGAGCTGTAGATTGAATCAATTTTAGCTTCAATAACCTCGTCGAGGTCAAATTGCATCGGCTCATTCTCAAATTTGGGAGTTGCGGGCTTCTCCGGCTTAATTTTTTTGACGGGCTTTGAGGATGTTTTGCGTTGTACGTGGCCCGATGAATGGTAGGTCGATGTGTAGTATTTCTCTTCAAGTCGGCTTACGATTACGCCGCGGCTTGCTGATGAATGTATAATCTGTCCGTTTCCAACATACAGACCGACATGCGACACACGTGTTTTGTCACGCCCCGTGCAAAAGAATACGAGGTCGCCGGCATTGAGCTTGCTTTTGTGTATCGACTTACAGAATTGCTGCTGTTCACGTGACGAGCGGGGCAGTGCTATGCCAAGCGCTTTCATGTAAACCTGCATGGTGAGTCCCGAACAATCGGTGCCGTTATAGTCCTTGCCGCCGTATTTGTAACGTGTTCCGAGCCATGTCAACGCTTCGTCGACAAGAAGCTTCTCGTCGCCGTATAACTCGGGAATTTCAATGCGGGTGTCGGCAGGTCGATTCTTGTCATAGGACGATGTCGAACCCGTCACCGTTTTTGATGATTTACATCCGGTGGCAAGCAACACTGAGACTATAGCGAATATATATAATGACCTGCGCATTGTCGTTTTGGAAAATTAAGTTGACTACAACAAAATTAAATATAAAATTCATTTATTACACCATAATTCATATTTTTTAGCTTATGTAAAATGACAGTAAAAAGAGGCATCGTTGTCACATGACAGCGATGCCTCGGGATTAACAATGAAAAAATTTTATGCTTTCTTGTAAACGTTTATTTCCGAAGGAGTAAAGTTGTTGATGAATTCGGCGTGCTTTGCAACCTCGGCCTTGGCTATGTTATTGTAAACACGAGCCGAAGCGTCAAACTCTTCGTTGCGGCTTGCATCGAGGATGAGCAGATAGCTCATGATGATGTTTCCAGCCATCTCGACAAGGCGACGGGCCATGAAGTCAAGATATTCCGAATCCTTTGCCGATGTAACTTTCTCAACTGCGGCGGCATATATGTCGGTAAGCTTAACAAGCTCGTCCTTCAACGGCAGATAAGCTTCGGCAATGTTCTCGTTCTCATAAGCGCGTATCTGGTTCAGATAGGTGCCTGTGGTCACGTGGCGGATGGCTGCCACAACCTGAAGCTGTGTAGTGCCTTCGTAGATTGAGGTTATGCGTGCGTCACGATAGATGCGCTCGCAAGCGTAGTCCTTCATGAAGCCTGAACCGCCGTGTACCTGTACTGAATCGTAAGCGTTCTGGTTGCAATATTCGCTGCCCATGCCCTTGGCCATGGGAGTGAAGGCATCGGCAAGACGTGAATACTTCTTCATCTCGGTGCGTTCGTCGGGCGTCAGCGAGCGTTCACGTGCTATGTCCTCGTAGGTCTTGTACATGTCGACAAAACGAGTGGTTTCATAGAGCAGCGAGCGTGATGCATCGAGCTTGGCCTTCATTACTGAAAGCATCTCGTAAACAGCCGGGAACTCGATAATTGCCTTTCCAAACTGACGGCGGTCACGCGCATAGTCGAGAGCTTCACGGTAAGCAGCTTCCGATACACCTACCGACTGAGCTGCGATTCCGAGGCGGGCGCCGTTCATGAGGGCCATCACATACTTGATAAGACCGAGCTTGCGCGAACCGCAAAGTTCAGCCTTCGCATTCTTGAAAACGAGCTCGCATGTGGGTGAACCCTTGATACCCATTTTATTTTCGATGCGGCGAACTGTTACGCCTCCGTCATTCTTGTCGTAAATGAACATCGACAATCCGCGACCGTCCTTTGTGCCTTCCTCGCTACGGGCAAGTACAAGGGCTATGTCGCCGTCGCCGTTGGTAATGAAGCGCTTCACGCCGTTAAGACGCCAGCAGCCGTTTTCTTCGTCGGGAGTAGCCTTGAGCATAACGGCCTGGAGGTCGCTACCTGCATCGGGTTCGGTAAGGTCCATTGCCATAGTTTCGCCTGCGCATACGCGGGGGAGATAACGCTTACGTTGGTCCTCATCGGCAAATTCATAGATTGTTTCGGCACAGTCCTGCAGACCCCAGATGTTGACAAATCCGGCATCGGCACGGCTCACCATGTCGGCTGCCATGATGTAAGGTACAAGCGAGAAGTTAAGACCGTTGTAGCGGCGGGGCAATGAGATGCCCATAAGGCCTGCCTTTACAAGAGCGTCGAGATTCTTTTGAGTGCCTTCGGCATATACAACTCGACCGTTTACTACGTGAGGGCCTTCGTGGTCTACGCTTTCAGCGTTGGGTGCTACGATGTCACCGCTTATTTCACCGGCGATTTCAAGGACCTTTTCGTAGGAGTCCATGGCATCGTCATAGTTGAAAGGAGCGTAGTCGTACTTCTCGGCGTCGGTATAGTTACGCTCTTTCAATTCGATAATCTTACGCATCAAAGGATGAGTCAGATGATGCTTAAGACTGGGATTGTCGTTATAAAAATTAGCCATTACTATTGGTTGTTTATTATTTCATGTTATTTAGGCGTCACTACAATGCCGATTACATAGTAGTGCGGTGAATTATCGACTATTTCGCTTGACAATGAACTTATCTCATTTTCTCCGCAGCATCGGAATATCTTGAAATCACCATCCCACCAAAATGAACCAACCCACACGAGTGGAGTGAAATCATTGATACGGATAGAATCCACTTTGAATGGGCGCGCATCATATTCAATCATAATGTCATCGCCCGTTTCGGGATTGTGTACCTTGCGCATTTTAAGGGATAGAGGCATGGTACCAATCTCGGGAATATCCATTAATACGGTTTTGGTGGAATCAGTGACTGAACGCAATCCGATGTTGACTTTTCGACCTAAAGTGTATATACCTTTTTCAGGGACAGCCATCTCTTCGGCCGGAATTGTGGTATCTTTAAATTCGCTTGCCATAGTTCGATTATCTAGAGCATAGGGCATCATGTTGGTCTTGAAATCGGTTTTTCCTGCCTCATATTCGCGAATTTGCAATTGAATGTAATAAGAACTGTCGGCAAGATCGGAAATATCGAAGCTTTCCAAATGGAAACCGGCATTCTCCAGCAGAGGGATGTAATCCTCAAATGAAGTCGTTTTCAAGCGCAATTCACGACCTCCGACAATGGAGGACATGACGCACAGGCAAGCAAATATTGTGATAAGTCGATTCATTGGGTCAAATATTATTTTGAGTTCTTCTTGTAATATTTGATGAGTTTGGGAACTATATCTTCAACATTGCCGGTTATAACGTAGTCGGCGATGGTGTTGATTGGTGCGTTGGGGTCGTTGTTTATCGAGATGATGATAGAGCTTTCCTGCATACCTGCAATGTGCTGAATCTGTCCTGAAATACCGCAGGCTATGTAAAGCTTGGGACGAACGGTAACGCCGGTCTGACCAATCTGACGGTCATGCTCGGCAAATCCGGCATCAACAGCTGCACGTGACGCTCCGACTTCACCGCCGAGAGTGTTGGCCAATTCAAACAGAAGGTCAAATCCCTCCTTGCTTCCCATTCCGTAACCTCCGGCAACAATGATGGGTGAGTTCTTGATGTTGATTTTCGACTTCTCGATGTGACGGTCGATGATTTCAACAACAAAGTCTTCGGGGCTTACATACTTGGATGCGTCAAGATTTATGGCCTCGCCTTTGTAAGCGGGATCCTTGATCTCTTTCTTCATCACGCCTTCGCGCACGGTTGCCATCTGAGGACGGCAGTCGGGATTCACGATGGTTGCAACGATGTTACCGCCGAATGCCGGACGAATCTGGTAGAGAAGGTCGGTGTACTCCTTGCCAGTCTTGGGATCCTTGTGGTCGCCGATTTCAAGAGCTGTACAGTCGGCGGTAAGGCCGCTGTGGAGGCATGAAGATACGCGGGGACCGAGGTCACGGCCTATGCAGGTTGCACCCATGAGGCATATCTGCGGCTTTATTTCCTTGAACAGGTTGATCAGCACGCTTGCATGAGGATTGGAAGTATAGGGATAGAGGCGTGCATCCTCAACCTTATATACCGTGTCGACTCCATAGGGATAGAGCGTTTCTTCGATTTTATCCAACTTGTCGCCAATTACGAGGGCTTCCAACTTGACACCGAGCTTATCGGCAAGTACGCGGCCCTTGGTGAGAAGCTCAAGGCTCACATCGGCCACTTTGCCGTCTTCGTATTCGCAATATACGATTAAGTTATTATTGTCTGTCATGATTGTGTTGATTCTTTAAGTAGATTAGCCTATAGTGTGATTAGCGATAAGTTCCTTTACGAGTTCTTCGATCTGGGCATCGTCATTGTCGAGTGTGCGGCTTTCCTTGGCAGTGAATACTACATTTTCGATAGCCTTTACCTTTGTAGGCGATCCTGCAAGACCTATCTGCTGCGGGTCGGCGTCAACGTAAGCGGCGCTCCACTCCTGAAGGTTTAGATAGGGACGGGCGTCAACTATAGCCTTCATGTCGTCGGAAAGCTTCTCCTTTTCGCTGGGAGAAACGGCATATTTGTATTTCTGAACTCGGCGGGCGTTGCGGGGACGACAATCGGCTGCCGAGCCGTTGACTGTAACAACACAGGGCAGGGGAGCCTTGACGGTTTCAACGCCTGATTCAAGACGACGCTTTACAACTACATGACCATCCTTAAGCTCAAGGATTTCCTCGGCATAAGTAACCTGGGGCAAACCGAGTTTCTCGGCTATCTGAGGACCAACCTGTGCGGTGTCACCGTCGATAGCCTGACGGCCTCCGAGGATTATGTCATAATTGCCGAATTTCTTGACAGCCTGAGCGAGAGAGTATGAGGTGGCAAGAGTGTCGGCACCGCCAAGGGCACGGTCGGTAAGAACGATACCGGTGTCGGCACCGCGGTAAATAGCTTCACGAATGATTTCAGAGGCACGTGGCAGCCCCATTGTAAGCAATGTAATAGTGGACCCCGGATTAGCGTCCTTGAGGCGAAGTGCCTGTTCAAGGGCGTTCAAGTCCTCGGGATTAAAGATGGCAGGGAGAGCCGCACGGTTTATGGTGCCATCTTCCTTCATCGCATCTTTGCCAACATTACGGGTGTCGGGCACCTGCTTTGCGAGCACAATGATGTTTAGACTCATGATTAAAAGATATTAGACAGTTAATATATTATACTTTATATTGATTGCAAAGATAGTGTTTTCTAAGGTCTTAACCAAAAAAACGTATTAATCAAAACTGCTTCCGTCGAAACAGTGGGTGCATACGCAGCATTTGGGCAGGCCTATCGACTTCACTATGGTTTCGATGGAGTTGAACTTCAGCGATGTCAATCCAAGTTCCTCGCGAATGCTTTCAACCATCGCCTTGTATTTGGGCGAATCGGTTGTGGCATACTCCTGAAGATCTTTGTCGTGACGACCCTCAAGGCGCTGTATCACGCGTCGGGTGATTAGCTCCATGTCGCTTTTGGATGCCGTAAAGTTAAGAAACTTGCACGGATAGATGAGCGGCGGGCAGCTGATGCGGATGTGAACCTCTTTGGCTCCACAGTCAAACAGGTCCTTCACGTTGTCGCGCAACTGAGTTCCGCGCACTATCGAGTCGTCGCAGAATATGACCTTCTTGTCCTTGAGCAGAGTCTTGTTGGGAATCAGCTTCATCTTGGCCACAAGCTCACGGCGTTCCTGGGTGCTGGGGGTAAAGCTTCGGGGCCATGTAGGGGTATATTTCACGATACCGCGCTGGTAGGGGACTCCTTTGCCCTGGGAGTAGCCCAAAGCCATTCCTATTCCCGAATCGGGCACCGCGCTGACGAAATCGACCTCGGTGTCATCGTTGCGACCCATTTCAAGTCCTGATTCGTAACGCATGAGGTCGACATTCTTGCCTTCATACTCGCATACCGGGTAACCGTAATAGGTCCACAGAAATGCGCATATCTGCATGGTCTTCTCAGCCTCCTTAAGCTTTGTAATGCCATCGGCCTTTACCTCCACAATTTCGGCTGGGCCGAGATTGTAGCACACATCGTAGCCGAGATTGGGGAATGCGCACGTTTCACTTGTAATGGCATGTGCGCCATCCTTCTGTCCCACGATTACGGGTGTGCGTCCGTATTTGTCACGCGCCGCTATGATGCTGTCCTCGGTGAGCAACAGCATTGAACATGAGCCTTTGACACGGGCATATACGTTCTTGATACCTGTGACATAGTCGCTTCCCTCGCTGATTAGCGCGGCTATCATCTCAGTGGGATTGATGATGTCGTAACTGTGTTCACAGAAGTGGTGTCCCTTGGCAAGCAACTCCTTTTCAAGTTCGTTGATGTTGTTGATGCGGCCTACGGTGACGATTGCAAATTTGCCGAGGTGGCAGTTTACAATTATGGGTTGTGCATCGGTGTCACTTATGACACCGATGCCTACATTTCCCCTGAAATCCTTCAGATCGCCTTCAAACTTGGATCTGAAATAAGAATTTTCAATATTGTGGATGGATCGCGTGAACACGCCGCCGTAGCAGGTGGCTATTCCGGCACGTTTGGTGCCCATGTGGGAGTTGTAGTCAACTCCGTAGAACAGCTCGTTTATGCATTCGTCGTGTTTTGCGACTCCGAAAAATCCTCCCATATTATTACGAGATTGATTGTTTTACTTCACTCTTTTTTCAATCCACTTGCGAGCATTGACAAATGCGTCAATCCATGGCGTAACTTCGTCGTTGCGGTGGCTGTCGGGATAGAATCCGCACTGCCAAGGGAATATGGCGCGTTCGAGATGGGGCATCATTGCGAGGTGACGACCGTCGGCCGATGCGATACCTGCTACCGCTCCACGCGAGCCGTTGGGATTGCCGGGATAAGCCGAGTAGTTGTACTTGGCTACAATGTTGTATTTGTCAAGCGATTCGGGCAAGTTGAAGCGTCCTTCGCCGTGAGCAACCCATATACCGAGCTTTGAGCCTGAGAGCGAGCCAAACATCACGGAGTTGTTCTGCGGTATTGTTACGCCGAGGAACTGTGACTCAAACTTATGTGAGATGTTATGCTCCATGACTGTCTTGCGCGAATGCTCGGGATTGATAAGGTTGAGCTCAATCATCAGCTGACATCCGTTGCAGATACCGAGGCTGAGAGTGTCGTCGCGCTTGTAGAAGTTGTCAAGCGCTGCTTTTGCCTTTTCATTCCAGAGGAATCCTCCAGCCCATCCCTTGGCTGAGCCGAGTACATCGGAGTTGGAGAATCCGCCGCAGAATACGATCATGTTGACATCCTCAAGTGTTTCACGACCTGACATGAGATCGGTCATGTGGACATCTTTTACATCAAATCCGGCAAGGTAGAGTGAATAGGCCATTTCACGATCGCCGTTCACACCCTTTTCACGGATGATTGCTGCGCGTATGCCCGACTTGTTGTTACGACGCAAGGAGAGTCCGCGTGACTGCAGCGAGCCGTTGTAATCCTTGGGAAGACGGTAGCGTATGGGTTGTTTCTTGTAATTTTCAAATCGCATTGCGGCGCACTTCTCACCGCTCTGTACGGCGTCCATCAGGTAGGATGAACGGAACCACACATCACGCAGATAGTCGATGAAGAGCATCTGCTCGTTTCCGTCGTGATTTATGACGAGGGTGCGTTCGCTCTGAGGCTGACCTATGGCGCAGAAGCGAGCTCCGGCTTTTTCAAGTATCGATTCAACCTTGGCGGTCTTTGCATCGGCAACTTGTATTACAAGCGCGGGGTTCTCGGCAAACAGAATCTTGACGAGATCGGTTTCGCCCATCGAGGCGAAGCCTTCGGTCGACATGGCTATACCTCCGTCGACATTGGCAAATGTCATTTCAAGAAGGGTGGTGACAAGACCTCCGGCCGAGATGTCGTGAGCTGCCATGATGGCTTTGTCGTTGACAAGGCTTTGCACGACGTTGAATGTCTTCACAAACTGTGCTGCGTCGGTAACTGTGGGCGCGTCGCTTCCAAGTCGGTTCAATGACTGGGCGAGTGCCGAACCGCCGAGCTTCAGCGAGTCGCTTGAGAAGTCTATATAATATAATGTGGACTTTTTATTGCGAAGCACGGGTGAAACGGTCTTTTTGACATCGCTGACCTCGCCGGCGGCCGAGATGATTACGGTGCCGGGAGCAAATACTTTGTCGTCGCCGTATTTTTGGGTCATTGAAAGGCTGTCCTTTCCTGTGGGAATGTTTACTCCCAGTGCGCAAGCGAAATCGCTGCAGGCTTCCACTGCACGGTAAAGGGCTGCATCCTCTCCGGGGTTCTTGCACGGCCACATCCAGTTGGCGCTTAACGACAGGCTCTTTATGCCTTCGCTCAACGGAGCCATGACGATGTTGGTCAGTGCTTCGGCAACTGCAACTACCGAACCCTTGGCGGCATCTACCAATGCCACCTGAGGAGCGTGACCTATAGAGGTGGCGATACCGGCCTTGCCTTGATAGTCGAGTGAAACGACGCCGCAGTCGCTCAACGGAAGCTGAATCTCGCCCTGACACTGCTGGCGGGCGATTTTGCCGGTAACCGAACGGTCGACCTTGTTGGTCAACCAGTCCTTGCAGGCTACGCCTTCAAGGCTCAGCACATCGCGTAGATAATCCTCGATGTGGGCTGCATCGTATTCAACATCCTTATAAGTGGTGGTAACGGTTGAGTCCTTCATTACGGTCTTGGGCGAATTGCCGAACATGTCGGCCATTGCCAGGTCGATGGGTTTCACGCCGTCCTTCTGCTCAAACACGAAGCGGTCGTCGCCGGTAGTTTCTCCTACTACATAGAAGGGGGCGCGTTCGCGGTCGGCTATTCGTTTAACGTATTCGATGTCGTCCTGCTTGAGAACCATACCCATGCGTTCCTGACTCTCGTTGCCCACGATTTCCTTGGCCGAAAGAGTCTTGTCGCCAATAGGCAGTGCGCTGATGTCAATCTTGCCGCCGGTAGCTTCAACGAGCTCCGACAAGGCGTTGAGATGACCGCCTGCACCATGGTCGTGAATCGATATTATGGGGTTGTCGTCGCTTTCGGCAAGTGCGCGGATTACATTGCTGACGCGTTTCTGCATTTCGGGGTTGGCGCGCTGAACGGCATTAAGCTCGATTGAGTTGTCATATTGTCCGGTTTCAACCGACGATACGGCACCGCCGCCCATTCCGATGCGATAGTTGTCGCCGCCCATCACTACAACCTTCTCGTTGGCAACGGGCTCGCCCTTGATTGCATCCTTCTTTGCTGCGAATCCGACACCACCGGCAAGCATTATCACTTTGTCATAGGCATATTTCTTGCCGTTCTCCTCATGCTCGAATGTAAGCAGTGAGCCGCAGATAAGAGGCTGTCCGAACTTGTTTCCGAAGTCCGAAGCTCCGTTTGATGCCTTTATAAGGATGTCGCACGGGGTCTGATAGAGCCATGCGCGGGGATCCATCATCATTTCCCAGCGGTGCTCGGGTGACATGCGGGGATAGGATGTCATGTAAACGGCGGTACCGGCGATGGGAAGGCTTGCCTTACCACCGCCGAGGCGGTCGCGTATCTCACCGCCGGTACCAGTAGCGGCACCGTTGAAGGGCTCGACTGTCGTGGGGAAGTTGTGGGTTTCGGCTTTAAGCGAGATGACCGTGTCGAGAGGCTTTACCTCGAAGAAATCGGGGCGATCGGGATTTACAGGATAAAATTGGTCAACCTTAGGGCCGTCGACAAATGCCACATTATCTTTGTAGGCTGAAACGAGCTTGTTAGGGTTGACCTGCGATGTTTTCTTGATGAGCTTGAATAGTGACAGCGGTTTCTCCTCACCGTCGATTATGAACGTGCCGTTGAATATCTTGTGGCGGCAATGTTCGGAGTTCACCTGTGAGAAACCGAACACTTCGCTGTCGGTAAGGGGGCGTCCGAGCTTTTTGCTCAAGTCGCGAAGATACTGCTCTTCGTCCTTGCTCAATGCGAGGCCTTCGGCTTTATTGTACTCCGAGATGTCGTCTATGTAGACGATGGGGGCCGGAATTTTTGCAACTGTGAATATCTTGCTGTTCAGTCCGTCGTAGACACGCTGCAGCATTTTGTCAAATCGGGGCTTCTCCTCGGTCGTGCGGTCAAACTCTTCGATTCGGGTTATGCCTTCAAGGCCCATGTTCTGGGTGATCTCTACTGCATTTGTACTCCAGGGTGTGATCATTTCACGACGCGGTCCAATGAATCGACCTTTGAGTGATGTACTTGTGAGGGGGGTGGCACCACCGAAAAGCCATGATAGCTTATCGCTTTCATTTTCGTTGAAGCGATGATCGGTTTCAACTGCGATGAAGTGATTGGCGCCTTTTTTAAAGAAAACAACCATACTCTTTACCTTACTTATTATTGATTGGTTTATGGGTGCAAATTTAGTAAAAATTTAGATATTACTTCGGCTGTCCATCCTTATTTTTGTTAATAAATCATTATAATGCAGCCTGTGCGTGACCGCTTGCCGGCATAAAGATTAATTTGGCATAAAATTTGCTATAATTGCATGTCGTATCGGTAAAAAAGTTGACTTGAAATTGTTTAATACAATATTAAAAGTTAATTTTGTGGCTGAATTTTAGGCCCCGACTTCACGCATTTTAGCTTAATAAACTGTGCGTGACGGTGTTAACTCCGATTTTGAACTATAAAGAAATTAAATATTAATACAGTCTTATGAACGTATCGATTGAGAAGACCGGCAATGTGAGCGCAATACTCACCGTGTCGATTGAGGAGAATGACTACAAGGAAAAGGTGACCAAGGAACTTAAGGAGATTGGCAAGAAGCACAATATCCCCGGATTCCGTCAGGGTCATGTGCCTTTCGGCGAACTTAACCGCCGTTTTGGAAAGCAGGTTACAAGCGATGTTATCAACAATGAAGTCTACAATGCAGTTGTAGGTTATATCCGCGACAACAAGCTTGCCGTGCTTGGCGAACCGCTTCCCGTGGATGTAGTAGAGCTCGACCTTAAGAACAAGAAGGACTTCACGTTCCAATATGAACTCGCCCTCGTTCCTGAACTCAACATTGAGGCAGGTAAGGACACTACTGTTCCTTATTACACCATCGAAGTTACCGATGAGATGATCAATGAGCAGGACAAGAATTTCCGTGAGCGTTTCGGCGCACAGGTGCCCGGCGAGGAAGTTGAGCCAAACGCACTTGTAAAGGGTTCGATCATGGAGCTTAACGAGGATGGCACTGTAAAGACCGAAGAGGATGCCATCCAGATGCTTAACGGCATCGTAGCTCCTATGTATTTCAAGGATAAGGAGCAGGCCGACAAGTTCATCGGAAAGAAGGTTAACGACAAGGTTGTGTTCAACCCCTGGAAGACTTGCGAAGGCAATGCCGCCGAGCTTTCATCAATGCTCGGAGTTGACAAGGATAAGGCCGCTGACATAAAGGGTGACTTTGAGATGTCAATTTCTGAAATCATAGTCGTTCGTCCCGCCGAACTCAATCAGGAACTCTTTGACAACGTGCTTGGAAAGGACAAGGCAAAGAATGAAGAGGAGTATCGCAACGGTGTCAAGGAGATGATTGCCCGCGAACTCGCACGTAACAGCGAAATGCTTTTCCGCGTTGATGTCGAGAAGGCCATGATGGCAAAGTACGGCGACATGGAACTTCCCGCCGAGGTGCTTAAGAAGTGGCTCGTGCGTCGCAACGAGGGCGTGACCGCCGAGAACGTTGACGCTGAATATGTTAAGATGGAGCCGTCGCTGAAGTGGCAGCTCGTTAAGGAGCGTCTTGCCGACATCTGCCAGGTTAAGATTGAAGAGCAGGATCTCATAAATCACGCCAAGATGATTGCCCGCGCACAATTTGCTCAGTACGGCATGACAAACATGGATGATGACACTTTGACCGATTATGCCCGTCGCATTCTCGCCGACAAGAATTACCGTCCGCGCATCGTTGAAGAAGTTGGCGATGTAAAGTTGTTTGACGCTCTTAAGGATAAGATTACAGTCGACAATAAGACAGTTTCTCTCGACGAATTCAAGGAAATTGCTACCAAAGAATAATTCGACAGCTTATTCCTGAATGATAACGGGGCGGTGCGACAGCATCGTCCCGATTTTTTTTGACAAAAAAAGAAAAACATCACAGTTATTTTTTTGCAGTAATCTGATATTTATTTTGTATCTTTGAATAGTAAACTAAAATGTAACGTACTTATATGAACAACGACTTTAGAAATTACGCCGTAAAGCATTTGGGCATGAACGGACTTGCTCTCGACCAATATGTCGCAGCCACAAATGCTTCCAACATCACTTCAAGCTACATTTCACCTACCATCATAGAGGAACGCCAGCTCAATGTGGCACAAATGGATGTCTTCTCACGACTGATGATGGATAGAATCATATTCCTTGGCACCGATGTCAATGACTATACCGCCAATGTCATACAGGCTCAGCTCCTGTACCTCGACTCGGCAGATCCCGGTAAGGATGTGTCGATATACATTAATTCACCCGGTGGTTCGGTGTATGCCGGTCTTGGCATATATGACACCATGCAATACATCTCAAGCGATGTGGCCACTATCTGTACGGGCATTGCCGCCTCGATGGCCGCCGTGCTGCTTGTGGCAGGTACTGCAGGAAAACGATTTGCGCTTCGCCATTCAAGAGTCATGATTCATCAGCCCATGGGTGGTGCTCAGGGCCAGGCATCCGATATCGAGATTACTGCCCGTGAGATTCAAAAATTGAAGAAGGAATTATATACGATAATTTCCGAGCACTCAGGTGTGCCGTTTGAAAAAGTCGAGAAGGATTCCGACCGCGATTATTGGATGACGGCTGAGGAAGCTAAAGATTACGGAATGATTGACAAGGTTCTTGTCAAGGCTAAACATTAACTCTACGGCTCTGTGATATATGGCAAAAAGCACTGACACAGCTAAATGCTCGTTCTGTGGTCGTCCGGCCAACATGACTGAGGCTCTGGTGCCTTCGGTCGACAAGGCCAACACCTATATATGCGCAGAATGTGTATCGGCTATAAGCGGAATGCTCGATGAGTATCACCGTGAGAACAAAGCGGCCTCCAAGGAAGCCACTTCGATGACTGATATACCCAAGCCAAAGGAAATATACGAATTTCTGAATCAATACGTAATAGGCCAGGACGATGCCAAGAAGTATCTTTCGGTGGCCGTCTACAATCACTACAAGCGTCTTTCGCAAAAGCAGGATGACGATGTAGACATTGAGAAGAGCAACATAATCCTTGTTGGGCCTACAGGCACCGGCAAGACATTGCTTGCAAAGACAATCGCCAAGTTGCTAAATGTGCCGTTTACCATAGTCGATGCTACGGTGCTGACACAGGCCGGTTACGTGGGCGAGGATATTGAGAGCCTTCTCACTCGATTGCTGCAAGTCGCTGACTACGATGTGGCTAAGGCTGAAAAGGGTATAGTGTTCATCGATGAGATCGACAAGATAGCCCGTAAGGGCGACAATCCGTCGATTACACGTGATGTGAGCGGCGAGGGTGTGCAGCAGGGCTTGCTTAAGCTACTCGAGGGCTCAATCGTGAATGTACCGCCTCAAGGAGGCCGCAAGCATCCCGAGCAGCGCATGATTCCCGTAAACACCAAGGACATCCTGTTCATTTGCGGAGGTGCATTTGATGGAATCGAACAGAAGATCGCTCACAGGCTCAACACCCATGTGGTAGGATACTCGACCGATCCGGCCCGTCAGCGCATTCAGCGCGATAACTATCTGAAATTTGTAGCGCCACAGGACTTGAAGTCGTTTGGCCTTATACCGGAGATAATAGGGCGATTGCCCATTCTCACCAACCTCGAACCGCTTAACCGCGACGCTTTGCGACGAGTGCTCACCGAGCCTAAGAATGCCATTGTGCGTCAATATGTAAAGTTGTTTGAGATGGACGGCGTGAAGTTGTCGTTCAGTGACGACGCACTCGACCTCATTGTGGACAAAGCCATTGAATATAAGCTTGGAGCTCGTGGATTGCGCTCGATTGTCGAGTCGATCATGATAGACTCCATGTTTGATATTCCAACGGAAAAGCCCGAAACTTTCGAGGTGACGCGTGAATACGCGCTCGAAAAACTTAAGAAAGCCAATTTTGAAATAAATCAATAAAACCGGAAGCTGAAAAGACAAGATAAAGATTGACAGAAACCATCAAAATCTTACAACCATGGCAAAGAATATAGTTCTTACAGAAGAGCTTAAGAAGCACTTCGGATTTGACACCTTCAAAGGTAATCAAGAGGCAATCATTTCCAGCCTCCTTGCGGGAAATGACACCTTTGTCTTGATGCCTACGGGCGGTGGCAAGTCATTATGCTATCAATTGCCATCGTTATTGATGGAGGGTACGGCCATTGTCATTTCGCCGCTCATAGCCTTGATGAAAAATCAAGTCGATGCCATGCGCAATTTCAGTGAGGATGACAATGTGGCCCATTTCCTGAACTCCTCTCTCAATAAAACTGCAATCGATCAAGTCAAGAGCGATATAATAGCAGGGAAGACCAAGCTGCTATATGTGGCACCTGAATCGCTCACCAAAGAAGAAAATATTGAATTCCTTAAAACAGTTCCCATCTCGTTTTATGCCGTTGACGAGGCGCACTGTATTTCGGAGTGGGGTCATGACTTCCGTCCCGAATACAGGCGCATACGCCCGATTATAAACGAGATAAGTCGTCGTCCTGTAATAGCTCTTACTGCGACGGCCACTCCGAAGGTTCAGCATGACATACAGAAGAATCTCGGTATGCAGGATGCCGCCGTGTTCAAGTCGTCGTTCAATCGCACCAACCTGTACTACGAGGTGCGCCCCAAGACGGCCAATGTCGACCGCGACATAATCAAGTTCATCAAGGCCAATCCCGGCAAGAGCGGAATAATCTACTGCCTGAGCCGAAAGAAGGTCGAGGAACTCGCCGAGATTCTGAAGGTAAACAACATCAAGGCTCTTCCTTATCATGCCGGTATGGATGGAGCCACCAGGTCGGCCAATCAGGATGCATTCCTTCTCGAGGAAGTGGATGTAATCGTTGCCACCATCGCGTTTGGCATGGGTATTGACAAGCCCGATGTGCGATTTGTAATCCACTACGATATCCCCAAGTCGCTCGAAGGTTACTATCAGGAAACCGGTAGGGCCGGAAGAGATGGCGGAGAGGGGCAGTGCATAGCATTCTACATCAACAAGGATCTCTTGAAGATGGAGAAGTTCATGCAGGGAAAGCCTTTGGCTGAACAGGAGATAGGAAAGCAATTGCTTATTGAAACCGCCTCTTATGCCGAATCGTCGATATGTCGTCGAAAATCGTTGTTGCATTATTTCGGAGAAGAGTACAATGAGGACAACTGCGGGAACTGTGATAATTGTTTAAATCCCAAAAAACAAGTGGAAGCTAAAGATGAATTGTGTGCCGTGATTGAAACTGTCGCCGCACTTAAAGAGAAATTCAAGTCCGACCAAGTAATCGACGTTATGCTGGGAAACAATACGGCTACCGTCAAGTCTTACAATCACGATGACCTGGAAGTATTCGGTTGTCTGCAGGGTAGTGATGCTCGCACTGTTAATACAGTGATACGACAAGCCATAATAGCCGGATATCTTGACCGTGACATCGAGAATTTCGGACTATTGAAAATCACCGCTAAAGGTAAAGCGTATTATAAGAAACCTACTTCGTTCAAGATTGTAGAGGACAATGAATTCAACGAAGAGGAGGAAGAGATGGTTGTGAAGAGCGGAGCCGCTTGTGCAGTCGATCCGGAGTTGTATAACATACTCAAGGATTTGAGAAAAAAGCTGGCCAAGCGACTCGAACTGCCTCCCTACGTGATATTCCAGGATCCGTCGCTGGAAGCCATGGCCACCACCTATCCTATAAGCATCGAAGAGCTGCAGAACATTCCGGGTGTGGGTGCCGGTAAGGCAAAGCGATATGGCGAAGAGTTCATAAAGGTCATAAAGACCCACGTGGAGGAGAATGAAATCGAGCGTCCCGAAGATTTGAGGGTGCGCAGCGTCGCCAACAAGAGCAAGCTTAAAATATCGATAATCCAGGGTATCGACCGTAAGATAGCACTTGATTCGTTGGCCGAGAGCAAGGGCCTTGAATTTGGCGAACTTCTCGACGAGATAGAGGCTATAGTCTACTCGGGAACGAAGATAAGCATCGACTATTTCCTTAACGAGATTATGGACGAAGACCGTCAGCTCGACATATTCGAGTACTTCAAGGAGAGCGAAAGCGACGCTTTGGAGGATGCCATAAACGAACTCGGCTCCGAATATACGGAAGAAGAGATAAGGCTTATGCGAATAAAGTTCCTCTCGGAATTGGGCAATTAATCGCGGCCGAATAAAGCATTGAAGGGCTGTCCTCATTGTGTAGGACGGCCCTTTATTGTAACAATTGCCTGCAAAGGAGCATGTCGCGGGTGAATTTTTTGGCTCATAGTGCCGATTATTAGCATGTTTTGGTGTAACTTTGCGTTACAATGAAGAAAACTATCTTTATAACAGGCCTTGTCGTTGCCGCTATTGCGGTAATGCAGGCAAAGGATCCGGTAATAGCACCGTCCTATGCATGGAAAATGCTTCCCCCGTTGGGATTGAGGGAGCCGTCAACCATCGACACCACACTCTATAACTACGCGCAGGAGTCGGTGCCGTCGGCTGTGTCGTCGGCTTATGCCACTACCGGCAATCTTGGCGCGGCGGGACAGAACATGATATTCTTTGACCGAGAGCCAATGGGCGAATTCTTCTTCAAGGATGCGCTTTATGCTTGGCTGCCTTCGCTGTCGACCCACAAGTTCTACAACACCCGAATACCTATGACTCTGCTCTCCTACAATACGGGCGGAGGCAAGGAGAATGTTCAGGATCGGTTGAAAACGACATTTTCAGGCAACGTGAACAAGAAGGCCCAGATAGGCGCAATGATAGACTACATATACTCGAAGGGTAGTTATGACTATCAGGCCACCAAAGATCTTATCTGGGGATTGTCGGGCTCATACATGGGCGATCGATATGAGATGCAAGCGTTCCTTAACCACTGGAATATGCTTGGTCAGGAGAACGGAGGAATAACCGACGACCTCTATATAACCGACCCGGCACAGCTTCAGGCCGGCCAGAATAAGATTGAGCCTAAGGCTATCCCTACCAATCTTACAGGTGCGTTCAATCGTGTAGTAGGCGCACAGTTCTATGTCAATAATGCCTATAAGGTGGGATTCTGGAAAGAAGAGGAAATCGACGACTCCACTACGGTTGAAACGTTTGTACCCGTGTCGAGCTTTATATGGACGCTCGACTACAAATCGGGCCGTCATACATTCAAAAACAAAGTGGCTTCGGAACGTGACTATTGGGAAAACACTTATCTCAATCTTGACGGAACCGATGACCACACTAAATATTGGTCATTGACCAATACACTTGGTGTGTCGTTGCTTGAGGAGTTCAATAAGTTTGCTAAATTTGGAGCGGCAGCATTTGTAACTCATGAAATACGCAGCTATACTCAGACGACCGATACAATCGACCGATTGCCTTCGCTGCCTGAGGGATTGTCGCCTTACCCCGTAAATAAGGTGCCTGAGAGCGCTAAGCAGAATCTGCTGTGGGTAGGGGGCCAATTGACCAAACAGCATGGCTCGTTGTTGACCTATGAGGCTACGGCTCGTTTCGGCCTTATCGGCGATGTGGTAGGCGATCTCGACATCGACGGCAGTGTGTCGACACGATTCAAATTGCTCGGCGATTCAGTGACGATAACCGGATACGGGCGATTCAGGAATGAAGCGGCGCCATATCTGATGAACCATTACGTGTCAAATCACTTCATCTGGGATAACGATTTCGGTAAAACGCGCAGCTTCAGGGTGGGCGGTCGCCTGTCGATTCCGCACACCGGCACTTTCCTGACGGCTGGTGTTGAAAATATTCAGAATTACATCTACTTCAATAAAAACTGCATGCCTGTGCAGCATGGCGGAAGTGTTCAGATATTCAGTGCCACGCTTAATCAGGATCTTTCATTCGGACCCTTTAACTGGAACAACAAGGTGACTTATCAGACATCGTCGGAGCAGGGCATAATTCCGCTACCCAAGCTGGCGATCTACTCCAATATGTTCCTTTCATTTAAAGTGGCTCGCGTGCTTGATGTGCAGCTCGGTGTCGACTGCGACTATTACACCAAGTACAAGGCTCCCGGTTATCAGCCTGCGACTATGACATTCTATAATCAGGATGAAATCGATTGCGGAGGATATCCGTTTATGAATGCCTATGTCAACATGAAGTTGAGCAAGACACGGTTTTATGTTATGTTCAGCCATTTCAACCAGGGTATGACGAGCAACAACTATTTCTCGATGCCTCACTATCCCCTTAATCCCCGCAAATTCCAGATAGGACTTTCAATAGACTTTGCAAACTGATGGAACCGATTAAACCTGCATCACGCGGACATGTGGTGTTATACCTGATTCTGCTTATCGTGATAGTCGGATTGTTTTATTCGCTTCGCAAATGCAATCGCAGCTATATTTCCGATGAGCTTCGTCCGTCGGGAGGTGACACTCTCGATGTCGCTATTGAGTATTCGCCGATTTCGTTCTATACAATAGATGATACACTTGGCGGATTCAATTACGATCTTATGCGCATGATAGCGGAGCGTCACGGTCTTAAGCTGAAGTTTCATCCGGTGGTCACACTTTCCAAGGCTCTGCAATATATAGAAAATGACACCTACGACATATTGGCCGCTGACATCCCTCTCACCGCTGAATTCAAGGAGCGTTACGCTTTCCTTGAACCCGTTTTGCTCGACAAGCAGGTGCTGGTGCAGCTGCGCGACTCATCGGGTAACGCAAGGGTCAAAAATCAGCTTGATTTGGCGGGCGACACGGTGTGGATTGTCGACGGTTCGTCGATAGAGAGTCGCATAATCAATCTGGGGCATGAGATAGGCGACACAATATATGTGGAGCATGAGAAGCTTTACGGTCCCGAGCAGTTATTCCTGATGACGGCTCTTGGCGAAATAAAGCAGGCCGTGATAAATGAGCGTGTGGCTGAAGCCATGGCAAAGGACTATCCCGATGTTGACATATCGACCGACATCTCATTCACCCAATTTCAATCGTGGATAGTGAGCAATAAGCGTCCCGAGATGCGTGACAGCATCGATAAATGGATAAAGGAGATAAAGCTCACTCCCGAATATAAAGAACTCGAAAAACGATATTTGAAATAGTATTTGTCATGTAAGAGCCTTTAATATTTATTGTCGAACCGGCTCTCATATACGCGGGGCGAAGGATTCATTTAGAACACTTCGCCCCGCGTTATTTTATAAGGACAGTAGGTTTATATCATTCCCACTATGTCGTTAATGTCATCTACTCCGTGTCGCTCACAGTAGTCGTTCATGTAGTCGATTATCTTAATCGTCACTGCGGGGTCGATGAAGTTGGCCGTACCTACCTCTATGGCTCGAGCACCTGCAAGCATGAACTCTATCGCGTCGCGACCGTTCATGATGCCTCCAAGGCCCACTACGGGAATTTTGACCGCATGGGCTACTTGCCATACCATACGCACGGCTACGGGGCGTACAGCGGCTCCTGATAGGCCTCCGGTGATGGTTGACAGGTGCGGACGCTGTCGCTCGACATCAATCGACATTCCGAGCAGAGTGTTGATGAGCGATACCGAGTCGGCGCCTTCCGCTTCAACGGCTTTTGCAATGTCGGCGATGGATGTCACGTTGGGCGACAATTTTACTATTACGTTCTTTGGATAGGCGCGTCTTACGGCACGCGTCACCTCGGCGGCTCCCGAGCAGCTGGTGCCGAATGCCATGCCGCCTTGCTTTACATTGGGGCATGATATGTTTACCTCGATGGCGTTGATGGCATCGAGCGGAGCGAGCTTTTCGCAAACGGCTACATAGTCGTCAACGGTGGCTCCGGAAACATTCACGATTACTTCGGAGCCGGCATCCTTTATGCGCGGATAGATGTGCTCGATCATGTAATCGACGCCTTTGTTTTGCAGTCCTACCGCATTCAACATTCCCGAGGGGGTTTCAACCATGCGGGGATAGGGATTGCCTTCACGATGATTGAGTGTCGTGCCCTTTATTATGAAGCCTCCAAGTCGGCTTAAATCGATAAAATCGGCAAACTCCTCGCCGTAGCCGAATGTTCCCGATGCGGTAAGCACGGGATTTTTCAGCTTGAGTGCTCCTATGTTTACATTCAATCTTGCCATGTCAGACTATTTATATTAAATATGGGACCTTCAGTACATACACATACATTGCCTTTCACTGTGTTCTCGACACAGCACAGGCACGCGCCGAGGCCGCAGGCCATCATGTTTTCCAATGACACCTCACATTCGGCATTTATTGACCGTGCAACTTTTGCAACAGCTTTCATCATCGGAGCCGGACCGCAGCAATATATCATATCCCAATGTTGCGACAGGACGCTGTTGGTGGTGACGAGTCCTTTCTCGCCAAGAGTGCCGTCCTCGGTTGAGATGTTCACTTTTCCGATTGCCTTGAACTCCTCCAGTTCAAGTATGTCGCCGGCCGAACGGGCTCCAAGCAGGAACTCAGGCATGGTTCCATGTTCCTTAAGCCATTTTCCCCAATAGAGCATCGGGGCTACGCCTACGCCTCCACCGGTCAGCAGCACCTTCTTGCCGGGAGCGGGTACGGTGAATGAGTTGCCCAACGGCAATACCAAATTTACAATGTCACCGCTCTCTTTTTCTATAAGAGCAGCTGTGCCGTCTCCGGCTTTGCGAATAAGCAGCCACAGATGGTTCTGCTCGTAATCCACATAATTTATGGAGATGGGGCGTCGCAAATAGGTGGTCTTTGAATTGTCGACAGCCACCTGTACGAATTGTCCCGGCAACATGTCGGGTAGTGTCCCCTGACAAGGACGCAGGATGAGTAGTGAATACAGGTCGTGTAGACGACGATTTTCAACTACCGTAAAATCAAGAATGAATTTCTTCATGTTGTTGTGAAAATGATTTTTGATTATTCGCAAAAATAAGAAAAAAACAGCATACCTTAAAGGCTGCTGTTTGAAAAAGTAGGCTTATGATGATTTATTGCGTCATGATTTAGGCACGAACCATTCAAAACTGTTGTCGTTATAAAACACCATGATGTTGACAATCTTCTTGGTGTTGTCAAAATTCAACGACATTGATGCCTGCGGTGCGGGCTGTACGGTGTCGGCAATGTTGTTTTCCTTGCGAATGGGGCGTTTTATGCTGTTGGCCGATTCCTCAATTTTTTCCGGCATTTGAGGCACTTCACTTTGCATAAAGTCGGAATCCAACGCAAATTCCTCATTATCATTTGATTCAGCGGCTTGTGATGCTGAAAACAGGTCGTTTTCATGCTCTGAGATTTCGTTATTTGCATCAGGCACCATGCTCCCTTCGCCAAACATCAACCACAGGACGGATAACGACGGGTAGGCGTCATGAATTTTGCCGATGACTTCATCGCTGACTTTTTTATTGCGCCCATTCAGCAGTTGCGACAGGGATGGACGCGGGATTCCGCATGTATCGGCAAATTGAGAACTGGGAATTCCCAAATAATCCATGAAAATTTTGATGCGTGAAGCTATATCCATTGATGTTTAATTTTGTAATTAGGATGTGCAAATGTAATTAATTAAATTGTAAATTCCAAATTTGATAATGAAAATTGTTGCAATGCATTTGCAAATTGAATTTTGAATACAAAGAGAAGCAGGGTGGGGAAGACGAGAATTTGTTTATGCTTTAACTTTAGTATTTATGCGTAGTATATATGGTTATTAATCGATTAGACTGTATTGTTGATATTAAAAGTTAAAGTGATTTGCGTCCGTCGCGAGATAGCTAAAGTAACGCTCAATATATTTTTAATAATATGTATGGGAATTGGTTAATTAGATTAAATATTTAGGAGTGTTAAGTGGTAAAATTGGCTTTTGTTAATAGATTTGAGGTGACAATTTTAAGAATTGAAAACGTTTAGCGACGTAAATTGTATGTATTCAAATGCAACTTAGATTTATTTGTAAATCGAATTATTATTTGCATTTGTGGATTTGCAAACTGAATTTCGCTATTTAAAATTTGCAAACACATAGACATGTGTTCCATTTGTAAATTTGTCGTTGATCAAACCTCTGTTTATATTCTAACACTATGGTTGATTGAATTGCTTATCGATTTAGTAGTTATTAACCCGATAAGTGCCTATAAATAGGATATTTAAAGTTTATTCACCATTGCTCTTAATATTTAAATATATTATGCAAATTATTTTATATGTTTTGCAGCATAAATTCTTTGCGATATTTTGGATTTTATGGTAGTTGGTGTGTAATATGGCAATCTGCTATAAACAAAAAGTCGCTGCCGTTAATTTAAACGACAGCGACTCAATATGTTGAGCGCAATTATTGCTGTTTCAATTCGCTTGCTATATAGATTGCGGTAGGAGAATCGCCCCGGGCGATTTCCTCGGGAGTGCCTTCGGCTATTATGCAGCCTCCGTTTTTGCCTCCTTCGGGTCCCATGTCTATAATATGGTCGGCGCATTTCAGTACATCGAGGTTGTGTTCGATGACGAGCACTGTGTTTCCGCGCTCGACAAGCTTGTTGATGACGCCGAGAAGCACGTTTATGTCCTCAAAGTGCAATCCGGTCGTAGGTTCGTCAAGGATGAACAGCGTGTTTCCTGTGTCCCTTTTCGATAGTTCGGTGGCAAGCTTCACACGCTGGTTCTCACCTCCCGACAGTGTGCTTGAAGGTTGTCCGAGCTTGATGTAGCCCAATCCTATCTCCTGAAGAACTTTTATCTTTTTCAGGATGTTTGGCACGCTCTCGAAGAACTCTACGGCCTGGTTTATCGTCATGTCGAGCACATCGGCAATCGATTTGCCCTTGAATCTCACCTCAAGAGTTTCCCTGTTGTAACGCTTTCCTCCGCACACTTCACACGGCACAAGCACATCGGGCAGGAAGTTCATTTCAATCGTCTTGTATCCGTTGCCGTTGCATGCCTCACAGCGTCCTCCTGCGACATTAAACGAGAAGCGTCCGGGCTTGTATCCGCGTATTTTGGCTTCAGGCAGGTTTACGAAAAGATTGCGTATGTCGGCAAACACTCCGGTATATGTGGCCGGATTGGAGCGTGGCGAGCGGCCGAGAGGCGACTGGTCGACTGTCACGATCTTGTCGATATTGTCTATCCCTTCGATTTTCTCGTAGGGCAACGGCTCTTGTTGCGAGCGATAGAAATGATGGCTTAAGATTGGCTGTAACGTGCCGTTTACGAGGCTTGATTTTCCGCTTCCCGACACACCTGCGATGCACACAAACTTGCCAAGCGGCAGCTTCAATGTCACATCCTTTAGATTGTGTCCCGTGCACCCCGACAACGTTATGAACTTGCCGTTGCCCTCGCGTCGCTTTTCGGGAATTGCTATGCATCTGGCGCCGTTAAGGTATTGGGCGGTCAATGTATCGGTTTTAAGCATCTCTGACGGCGTTCCGGCAAATACCACATTACCGCCCTTGCGACCTGCTTTGGGGCCGATATCGACCACGTAATCGGCCTCCAGCATTATCTCCTTGTCATGCTCTACGACTATTATTGAATTATAGGCGTCACGCAGCCTTTTCAGGGAGTTTATAAGTCTTTTGTTGTCGCGTTGGTGGAGGCCTATGCTCGGTTCGTCGAGAATGTACATGACATTTACCAACTCCGATCCAAGTTGTGTGGCAAGCCTTATACGTTGGCTTTCGCCTCCTGACAGGGTCGATGAGTTGCGGTTGAGCGACAGATATTCCAAGCCCACATCAACCAGGAATTTCAGTCGCGTCCCTATCTCCTTGAGTATTTCACGCGCTATCATTGCCTGCTGTGACGACATTCCCTCTTCGGCGGTGAGCATCCATTGATATAGTGCCGATATGTCCATCGCGGCAAGCTCCGCGATGTTTTTGCCGTTGATGAAGAAATGAAGAGCTTCCTTGTTCAACCGCTGACCGTTGCATTCGGGACAAACGCAGCGCGAATAGAATTGTCCGCTCCATTTTTGTGCCTTGGCTGAAGCTTCGTCCGATTGCTGAAGTTCGATATACTTCACCAGTCCCTCATAGGTCTGGAAATAGTTGAATGTGCTTTGGCTGTCGGTCTTTAGCTGCAGGCGTTCATTGGTGCCGTTCAGGATGTCATTCAGCGCCTCTTCGCTCAAGTCCTTTATCGGAGTCTTTATCGTGTAGCCATACTTCTCGCAGATGGCTGAAATCTGCCAGAATATCATCGAATTCTTGTAGGAGCCCAATGCCACTATGCCTCCCTCGTGTATCGACAGCTTGTCGTTAGGTATGAGCTTCGAGCGGTCGACGATATTGACATATCCGAGGCCTTTGCATGTAGGACACGCTCCGAGCGGTGAATTGAACGAAAAATTGTGAGGAGCCGGTTCTCGGTAGGATATTCCGCTGACGGGATCCATCAGCAACTGGCTGTAGTAGCCTATTGAATCACCCTCCACATCATAGATCATCAGCTGCTTCCCGCCTTGTTGAAGCGCTTTGTTCACCGAGTCACGCAGTCGCGTCACATCCTTGTGGTTGACCTTCAGCTTGTCGATTACAAGCTCGATGGAGTGATTCTTATAGCGGTCGAGCTTCATGCCGAATGTGATTTCGCGCATTTCGCCGTCGACTCTCACCGTGAGGTAGCCTTTTTTGCGCTGTTGTTCAAACAGCTCCTTGTAGTGGCCCTTTCGATTCTTGACCAGTGGAGCGAGAATGTATATCTTCTTGTCGATATACTTCTCAAGAATCATCGACACGATTTTCTCGTCGGTGTATTTTAGCATCGGTTCTCCCGTTATGTAGCTTCGGGCTTCTCCGGCGCGAGCATACAGAAGACGCAGATAATCGTATATTTCGGTCGTGGTGCCTATTGTGCTTCGCGGATTCCGGTTGATGGTCTTCTGCTCGATTGCGATTACGGGGCTTAGTCCCGATATGTTGTCGACATCGGGTCGTTCAAGCGTTCCGAGCATATTGCGTGCATAGGCTGAGAATGTTTCGATATAGCGACGCTGGCCTTCGGCGAATATAGTGTCAAAAGCCAGCGATGACTTTCCGCTGCCGCTCAATCCGGTAATTACCGTGAGCTTGTTGTGCGGAATGTCTACATCAATGTTTTTCAGATTATGTACTCTTGCACCGAGTACCGAAAGCACTTCTTGATTCTCTTCCATATATTGTTTCGTGTTTTAATAAGTCCGGATTGTAGATTATCACATCAATCTATAACCCAGTTCTTACTGTAGACGCTCTTTTGCTGGGTCGAGCGGTTCAGGTCCTCCTTCAGCGGTATCTTTACCTCATAGGTCTTGCCCGTCTTGTTGGGAAGCGATTTCGCTCTGATCCAGGGATTGTATTCGCGCAGTATCATGTAGTTTATGTCGTGGTCCAGCGCCCACGTCTGCCAGTCTTCCACAGGGACGTTCACGGTTACGGTCTTTGTGCGTATAGGCTGGTAAAGCTGGTCGGATGAAAGCCTGAATCCGTATTTTGCCGGATTCTCCATGATCAGCTTCATCGACAGCAGGCGATAGATGTAACGCGCCGTTTCGTCGACAAGATAGAGGTCGTAGGCGCTTGATACACCTTGTGCCGACAGCTCCTTGGTTATTCGGCCCATGCCGCCGTTGTAGGAGGCTGCTACCGATTCCCAATTGCCGTATTTGGAATATGCCGACTTCAGGTAACGACATGCCGCTGCTGTGGCTTTTTCGGGATGATAACGCTCGTCGACATACTCGTTGACTTCAAGGCCATATTGCTTGGCTGTGGAGGGAATGAATTGCCACAATCCGGCTGCCTTTGCGCTTGAGTAGGCTCGCGGATTTAGCGTGCTTTCAATGCAGGCCAGATATATCATGTCCTCCGGAACTCCGTTCTTTTTCAGTATGGGCACAAGTTCGGGGAAGTATCTGTTGGCACGCTTCAGCACAAGCAGCGTATTGCCATGGGTGTATATCATTGATGTGAGTTCTCGGTCAAGTCGCTCGTACATGTCGGTTCGGTCAAGGTCGATTGTCTTGTCGGCAAACTTTATCGACGAAGGTATGTCGGGACTCTCTACGCGTGAAAACACCGTTGATGACGACGGTGTGTTGTCGGCTCCGTTTATTGTCGTTGTTGAAAGTATTATCAGCGATAACGCCAATATGATCGATTGTAGATTCATAATTTTGTTGTGTTGTTTTCTTCTGATTAAGTTTCTTACTACACTATGCATCATCGAGCCGATGAATCAGTTTCGGGGCTCGATGATGCACAATTTATATGATGAAGTCAAAGATACGAAAAAAATTCGATATCATAAACTAATTTGATGCTGTGGAGGCGACGGCAGGAGCGACTGTAGCTGCTGTAGCGTTGGCGGGCTTTGATGATGTCGTGTTGTCGCCCTGCTGTGTGTTGTCCGAGCTTTTGCGTGTCATGGCGTTGGTTATGTAGACTGTGAATACGGGGAAGAGGATAAGACCTTCGGCCGCCAGTATTACAGCGAGAACCTTGCCGGTGGGCGTTATGGCGTTGATGTTGCATCCTACTGTGGTTACATCCATAAATGCCCACCACAGCGATGACCAGAATGTAGACACTCCGGGATTAACGTAATGCTCCTCGATGAAAAACATCAGGCTTGCAAAGTAGACCGTAGTGATGAGCAGACCGACATAAGCGGCAAACATACTCGAAATCTTGTCGGTCGACAGCACTCCGAGCACTATTGCAAGTACGTAGGCGGCTCTAATCATGGGTATGAACCTCACAAGATAGAGCATTTCGGGCGACAGCTGTATGTTGTAGTAGGCTATTATATTAAGATAGGGAATGCTGACAATGAAAAACAGTAAATGCTGGCAAATATAGGTCCATTTCTTGGGATATAGAAAGAACTCCACTATGATGTCAAAGATGAAGAACAGGCATATCCAGAATTGCAATTTCAGATACATTTCATTGGCAATGAACGATATGTTGCGGAATGCGTCGTAGGATATCAGCACTATCAAGGCTATTGACATCAACAACACAAGAATGTGAAGAATAAGCAATATTCTCCGCTTAGCACCTCTTTTATGATCCGGTATGGGTTTAGTTACATTATCCATAAAAGTTGAAATTATATCTAATAAAACATAGCATTTAACATTATTGTTTAGCGTCGATGCCCTACAAACCCACATAAAAAAAGTAAGGGGCTCTCACGAGTCCCTTGCTCTTCATTCATCACATTATGCTTAAAAGTGCTATAGTCGGTTTTGCGCTCTCGCGCGTATATGAGAAAAGTACGATTCTTTATTTCTTGGTGTATCGACTGCCGACTACATCCCAGTCGATGATGTCCCAAAGCTTATGCAACGCTTCGGCTCGGCGATTCTGGTAATCGAGGTAGTAGGCGTGTTCCCATACATCGAATGTAAGAATAGGCGTCAATCCCTGGGTAAGGGGATTAGCCGCATTCGGTCCCTGGGTTATAAAGAGTCGTCCGTCACCATCCTGTGAAAGCCATACCCAACCTGAACCGAACAGGTTTACACCTGCCTCTTCAAACAGTTTCTTGAATTCCTCAAATGACCCGAATTCGCGTACTATTGCTTCTGCGAGGTCACCTTCAGGTTCTCCTCCGCCATCGGGCGAGAATGAGAAGAAGTAGAATATGTGGTTCCAAGCCTGCGATGCATTGTTGAACAGCGGACCCGATGCCTTCTTTATTATGTCCTCAAGCGGCATGTCCTCCCATTCGGTATCGCGGATAAGCTTGTTAAGATTATCAATATATGTTTTCTCGTGTTTACCCCAATGATAGCTTATGGTCTCGCTGCTTATAATGGGAGCGAGTGCATCGGGAGCATAAGGTAGTTTTGGCTGAGAATAAATGTTAGTTTCCATATTTCAATAAGTTTTTATGTATAATAGAAACGCTCCAAACCATAAAAGGTTCAGAGCGTTCCCTGTGAATGAGTTAATGTAATATAATTGTATTATTCGGTCACGAGCGTGTACTTGTTCAGTTCGGCCAACGCTTGATTGTAACGGTATTGCAGATCGAGATAATCCTGACGGGCTTCGAGAAAATAGGCCATCTCTCCGAGATAGTCAAGTATCGAAATCTGCCCTCCGTCAAGGGCCATTTTCAACAGTCGGGCATTGTCGTCGTTACCGAGTGCCTTGCCGTAGGAGTCGAGCTGACGGTGGAGGCTGAGCGCTTTATTGCGATTGCCCATCATCGTGGCGTGCAGCTGTGATGCAACCGACTCCTCCTGATAGGCAAGTGATTGCTGCATAGCCTTTGCCGCTTTCACCTTGTGGCGTGTTGAGAAGAAGGGAAGAGTCATGCCCACTACAAGACCGTTGAACACATCTCCGTCCTCCCAACTGTGGTGATAACCGAGTGTGAATCCGGGTAGCCGGCTCAGCTTTTCGGCCTGTACCATCTGGGCCTGTGACTGTGACATCAGCGAAGAGTAGTTGTTCATCGGGTTGTTTTCGGTGAGCATCATCTCGTAATTGTCGACAGGCAGTATCATGTCATCGGGATATTCATTGAGCTGTTCGATCAATGAGTTGCACTCCTTGCCGCCGTTTTCGCCGACTAATGTCGAGCACAGCATTTCATAATCCGATTCAATCGATGATAAAGAGTTGTTAAGTTTTGCCCTTTCGATTTTAATCTTATTTATATCGAGTATTGTCAACTCTCCACGTTCCTGACCATGGGTGTATTTGTCGATAAGCTCATCCATTATGCCTATGCGGCTTTTGAGCAGGGCGATGTTCTTACGCGCGTTTATGATGTCGATGAAGAGCAATTTAAGCTCAAGCTTTTTATCGATATAGTTGCTGCGGTCGAGAAACTCCATTGCCCGTGATGCGGTGGCGATGGCCTTGCCTCGTGCTCTATACACTCCGGGCCAGTCAAATCCTTGAGAAACGTTTATGTCAAACTTGTCACCAACCTCATGCCGTCCCCACTGGTATTCGACCTCCACTTCCGGGTCGGGAAGATTGTTTTCACTTTTCAGGTTCAACAATTCACTTTCGTTGGCATAACGTGACGATGCCACCGCTTGATTATTGGAGAGTACTGAATTCAGCAATTGGTCGAAATTTTGGGCCTGAGCGCTCAATGAGATTGTCAGAATGGTGGTGATTCCGATTAAAGACTTCATCTGGTTATATCGTTATTTTATAAGTTAATAATTATTACAACTGCTAAACTCACGAAGTTGTTCATTTTTTGATTCTGTTATGATAGGTCAGATAGAACACTATCGGAACAATGAATATGTTCAACACGGTTGAAGTCAACAATCCGCCGAGAATCACAATGGCCATAGGCGATTGAATTTCATTGCCGGGTTCTCCGCCACGCAATGCAAGGGGAATTAACGCCAGGGCTGATGTCAGGGCTGTCATTACAATGGGGAGTAGTCGGTCGGTTGAGCCACGGCGTATGCACTCCATGAATCCTTGACCTTCGGCAAGCAAATGATTGTAACGCGATATAAGCAGCATGCCGTTACGTGTGGTGATTCCGAGCAGTGATATGAATCCTATTATCGCAGGAATGTTAAGCTCTCCTGAGGTGCAACACAGGATTATGATGCCGCCAATCATTGCCAGGGGCATATTGATTAATATTATGAGCGACTCTTTCATGTCACGGAATTCCGAGTACAGCAACATGAGAATGATAATCAACGCACCTATTGAGGTGAGGGCAAGAGTGCGTGACGCTTCGGCCTCGCTCTCAAATTGTCCGCCGTAATTGATGTAGTAGTTCTCGGGGAGATTTACCTCCTTGTCGACTGTCTTTATGATGTCGTTTACGGCACCTCGCAGGTCGCGGCCGTCGACATTGGCGGCAATGACAATGCGTCGGCTTACATTCTCGCGATTGATGGTATTGGGACCCGTGGTGGATACGATGTCGGCTACGTAGCTCAACGGTATCTTGCCTTGATTGCTGTCAATCATGAGGTTGGATATGTTTTCCATCGAATTGCGCAAATTGTCGTCGACAATTACCGTCAAGTCGTAGGGAAGGCCGTTTTCATAAACCTGGCTGACAACCTGTCCGGCCAATGCCACATCGATAAATTCCACAAATTTGCTGACAGGAATGCCGTAACGCGCAAGCATTTCACGGCGGGGACGCAAATCGAGCTGTGGGCGCCCTATCTGCTGCTCTATGTTTATGTCTACGATGCCGGGAATCTTCGATATACTTTTCTTGATGTCGGTACCGAGTGAATAGAGCTTCTCAAGGTCATCGCCGAAAACTTTTATGGCAATCTGCGCCTCGGTGCCTGAAAGCATTGCATCGATGCGGTGGGATATGGGCTGGCCTATCTCTATGTTTACTCCGGGAATTTCGCTGAGTTTTGCTCTAAGTTCCCTGACGACCTCTTCGCGGCTTCGCTTGTCGAGCTTGTAGGGAGCCTCGATTTCCGATACGTTGACACCGAGCGAATGTTCGTCAAGTTCGGCTCGGCCGGTTTTGCGTGCAACGGTTTTTACTTCGGGCACTGACAGTATCATCTCTTCGGCCATTCGTCCTATCTTGTCGCTCTCGTCAAGCGATATTCCGGGAAGTGAGCTTACATTTATGGTAAACGAGCCTTCATTGAACGAGGGGAGGAAGCTTCGTCCCAAGGTGAAGAATAGTCCTATCGAGAGGGCGAATAGAGCGCCGGTAACGATTAGAACACCTTTTTTATGTACAAATGAGAATCCAAGAGCTTTGCTATAGGCGGCTTTTAATTTGCGCGTTGCCCAGGGCTCATTGCTCAATTTTTCCTGTCCCGGATTGTTGAGCAGGTAGCTGCACAATACCGGTGTCAAAGTGAGCGCAACAATTGTAGATGCAATCAGGGCTACGATAAACGAAATGCCGAGAGGAATGAGCATTCGTCCCTCGATGCCTTGAAGGAAGAACAAGGGAAGGAAGCTCGCAATAATTATAAGCGAAGAGTTGAAGATTGGCATGCGCACTTCCTTAGATGCCTCAAATACGACATCAATGGTCTTGCGGCGTTTGTCTTCGGGTAATTTGCGGTTTTCCCTCAGTCGCTTGTACACGTTCTCCACATCCACAATGGCGTCATCGACGAGCGAACCTATTGCAATAGCTATACCTCCAAGGCTCATGGTGTTGATGCTGAAGCCGAGGAAGTGCAGAACCAGCACCGTCACGATAATCGACAGAGGCAATGCAATGAGCGATATAAGCGTGGTGCGCACGTTCATCAGGAAGAAGAACAGAATTACGATGACGAATATTGAGCCTTCAAAAAGTGACTGTTGCAGGTTGCTTATCGAATTGTCGATGAAGTCGCTCTGCTTGAAAATGTCGGTCGATACGTTGACATCGGAGGGCAGCGTGTGACGCATGACGGCGAGCTCGTCCTCAATGCGTTCGGTAAGGGCGATGGTGCCTGTTCCCGGTTGTTTCGTAACGGTAATGAGCACTGCGGGCTTGGTGCGTTCCGACGCCACACCGATACGCGGCAATTTGTTGCCGGTGGCTACTGTGGCTACATCCTCAAGCAGCACGGTGCCTCGTTCATCACTTCGCACTACCGACTTGCCGATAGCGTTGACCGATGAAGTGTTGACATCGCCTTTGATGATGTACTCGTTGCCGTATTCATAGAGAACGCCGCCTCCGGCATTGGCATTTACCTGTGATGCAGCATCAAGTATCTCGGTAAGCGACACGTTGTAGTGACGCATCCGTTCAGGCTCTATCTTAATTTGATACTCCTTTATGTCACCGCCTATGACCGATACTTGCGACACTCCGCCCATGGCGAGCAGTCGTGGACGAATTACGCGGTCGGCAAGGGTGCGCAGGTCACCCATCGATGTAGAGTCGGAGGTAAGGCCGATGATAATTATTTCGCCGAGAATCGACGATTGAGGGCCAAGAACAGGAGTGCTTACTCCCGGAGGAAGTGTTTCGGCCACTGCGGCAAGTTTTTCCGACACAATCTGTCGGGCACGATATATGTCGGTTCCCCAATCAAATTCGACCCAAACTACCGAAAAGCCGGTAGCCGACGAAGAGCGCACACGCCTTACATCGGTGGCTCCGTTTACTGCCGTTTCAACGGGAAATGTCACAAGCTTTTCAACCTCTTCGGGTGCAAATCCCGGCGCCTCCGTCATCACGACAACTGTAGGGGCATTAAGGTCAGGGAATATGTCGACCTCCATGCGCAGAAGCACTGTAGTTCCCGCAAGAAGTAACAATCCGGCCAATATTATCACTACGACGCGATTGCGCAATGACAATTGTATAATCTTGTTCAGCATGACAACAAAGGCGATTAATGGTTATGGGAATGTCCTTCAGGAACTACATTGCTTGTTTCGGCAAGCTTTACGGCTATCGCTCCGGCCACTACAACATCGTCGCCAGGATGCAGTCCGCTGAGAATCTCCACCATCTGACCGTCATTGGCCCCGATGGTGACAAGATGCTTTTGGTAGCCCTCTTCGTCGAGCTTGGTGTAGACGAAATATTTGCCTTGATGTTCGGTAAGTGCGTCGAGGGGAATTGTCAGGACATTGTCGCGTGACTGTCCGAGCAGATAAACCTCGGCGTAAGCACCGGGAATGACACTGCCGTCATTGTCGAAAGAGAAGTAGACGGGCACATATCCGGGTTGTGACACTGAATTTGCCGAACTGCTTGAAATCAGTTTGCCATTTAGTTTTGCAAGCGATACGATGGAGTCATTATAGGTGGTGCGGAAGTTTGCGTCATTGATTTGTGGTATAAGTGAATAGTATTTTTCGGGCAAATCGGCTCGCAAAGTCAGTCGTGAATTGCGTGATATGACGGCTATAGGCTGGCCTGCAGTGACATATTCGCCTTGCTGGACGAGCAATTGGGTTATCGATCCGCTTACAGGTGCTGTTGCCACGCTTCCCGATTTACTGCCCGAATGAGAGGCTCGGGCCTGCTCGTAGGCTTGCTCGGCGGCGTTATAGTCCTTCTGTGATACGATACCTTCCTTATATAACGGGGTTATTCGGTCAAGCTCTTTCTTGGCTGCATTAAGTGCGATGGCGGTAGCTTCATTGGTGTCACCACCTGAGAATCCTTTAGATGACAATGTAGCTATTGTAGCTCCGGAATTTACGTGGCACCCGGGGGTTATGCCGTGAGCGAGGGTAACAATGCCTGATGACCGGGCCGATATTACGACTTGATCGTCGGGGGCGGGGACAATTTGGCCCGATACCTTGATTACTTCATTGAACATGCCCGATGTCAATTTGGCGGTTTTGACCCCGAAGCGTTCGGCCGTTGAATGTGACAATATTATTTCGTCAGAGTGATTATGATCGTCTTCTACGACTTCCTTAGCCGCGTTTTCATGCTGAGCGGCATGGTCATCGTGTTTACATGATGATAAAAGGAAAAATGACACCACAATTGATATGGTGCAGATATAATTTAGGCTATGCATTTTGTCGATTCTTAATTATATAATATAAAACATTGCAAATTAACGGATTGTAGGCTCGAGTCTACAACCATGCGGCTTTGTCATTATATTATATAATCGGAGGGGCGCGAAGAGGCGTTCCTAATCGGTCGATAGGTTTGTAGGCGAATGCATTGTATGGGGTGTCGATGACGCAAGAAACAAGCGTTACGGCATTCACCGAATCAATTATGTCGCACAACAGTGCACTAAGTGTACATGAGATGCAATCACACACTCCTGTGATGTGCTGTCGCAATGCGTCAGTCGCGCCGAGGTGCATTGCACAGTTTTGTTCACCGTTGCATTTGTGAGGCTTTCGGTGGTCGTGGTTGCACTTAGAGATTAACGACTGGTGGCCTCCAAGCGTAATGTCGGTCGAAGTGGTGAGATTGATGTAGACGCGTCCGTCACAATCGTGGTGATGGAATTGAAGCACGGTCGTCATCGTGACAACCGTTACTACAAGATATGTGATAATGGCGCGTAACATCAAGTATAATTTTGGATTGCGTAAAGTTAATGAATTGTCGCATAATATACAAGAGATTGGCGGGCGTTTTCTCTACGATGTGCGCAATACGTATTGCACATAATCCATATTATGTTAAATAATCGATATCGCGAAATGGAATATAATACACAATCACACTATTGCGAAAAAATTACACTACTATTATTAAAAATATGATACTCATAAAATATGACGCTCATATCCAAGTAAACTCTACGACATTAATATAATTTAGCTGACCATTACATAGATTTTTTCAGCAAAAAAAGCAGGAGCACCAATCTGATGCTCCTGTCAGGTATATTTTGATTTACTCTAAGCGTTATTTTGCGAATGAGCCAGGTAGATTGCGACAATTGTACTGTGACGCCATTATCTCTCCGTATGCTCCTGCCGAACGTAATGCAAGCAAATCGCCACGCTTGGTCAAAGGCAATGTTTCATCCTGTCCGAAACAGTCGGATGACTCACATATCGGGCCTACTACATCATATATATCGGTAACATCAGATTTTGATGTTATATTCTCAATCTTGTGATGCGCTTGATACAGAGCCGGTCGTATGAGGTCGGTCATTCCTGCGTCGACAATTACGAACTTTTTCTTAAGCCCCTCCTTGACATACAGGACACGGGTTATCAATGAGCCGCATTGAGCCACAATTGAGCGTCCGAGTTCAAAATGCAGATGCTGTTCGGGTGATAGCTTAAGATATTTGTTGAATGTGTCGAAATAGTCTTTGAAATCAGGAATGGGATTGCGGTCAGGATCGTCATAATCGATTCCGAGGCCACCGCCTACGTTTATCGATGTGAACACTACCCCTTTCTCGGCAAATTGCTTTACGAGATCGTTTATGCGCTCACACAATATGCGGAAAGGCTCATTGGTCGTTATCTGACTTCCTATGTGGAAATGCAGTCCTGTGAGTTTAACATTGGGCTGTGCATAGCAATACGATATTGCTTTTTCAAGCATCTGCATCGATATGCCGAACTTGTTTTCTTCCAGACCCGTGGTTATGTAGTGATGAGTGTGAGCATCGATGTCGGGATTTACTCGCAGCGCCACGTTGGCATTACATCCCAATCGCGATGCAATCATCTGAATCACTTCAAGCTCAGGAATAGATTCAACATTGAAGCATCCGATGCCCGATTTAAGCGCATACTCGATTTCACGGTCACTCTTCCCTACTCCGGCAAATACGATGTCGGAGGGGTCGAATCCCATGTCCAGAGCAGCTTTAATCTCACCGCCGCTTACGCAGTCAACACCAAGACCTGCCTGCTGGATTACACGCAGTATTTCGGGGTTGGCATTGGCCTTTACCGCATAGTGTACGTGATAATTGGCGTAATGCGCAGCCTCCTTGATTGCCTTGAGTGTTGATTCAAGCAACTTTAGGTCGTAGTAATAGAATGGAGTTTCGATACTCTCAAACTCTTGTATTGGAAAAATCATAGGTGAGTCAATTACAATGAATTCTATTACTTTTTGTTCTTGAATAGGCGGTCGCTCAGCATGTTAAGCGCTTTGACCTTGTCTTCACGACGCACGAGGAACGATATGTTGTAGTTACTTCCTCCGTATGAAATCATACGAACCGGAATATCCTTCAATGCATCAAGTGCTTCGGCCTCAAATCCGCGGTTCTGCCATTCAAGATCGCCGACAACGCAGATGATCACCATATCCTTGTCGACTGTGACGGTTCCAAACTTCTTGAGGTCGTCGAGTATATTGGTCAGATTGCGTTCGCTGTCGATTGTAACCGAAACACCGACCTCCGAAGTCGCAATCATGTCGATCGGAGTCTGATAAGTTTCAAATATTTCGAATACCTTACGGAGGAAACCGTAAGCGAGAAGCATTCGGCCCGACTTGATTTTGATTGCGGTGATGTTGTCCTTTGCGGCAACCGCCTTTATGATGTGAGCCGACTGTTGATTGTGAATCAGCGTGCCGGGAGCATCAGGCTGCATTGTATTGAGCAGTCTTACCGGTATATTGTTCAGCTTTGCGGGAAGAATGCAAGTGGGATGAAGAATCTTGGCTCCGAAATAGGCAAGCTCGGCAGCTTCCTCAAAGTGCAGCTGGTGAACAGGTTGAGTGCCTTCTACAAAACGAGGATCGTTGTTGTGCATACCGTCGATATCGGTCCATATCTCGATTTCATCGGCATTTATGGCTGCTCCTATCAGCGATGCGGTGTAGTCGCTGCCTCCGCGCTGAAGGTTGTCGATTTCACCGTAAGCATTTCGGCATATATAACCCTGAGTTATATACAGGTCGGCACCCTGATGCTTGTCAAGCTGAGCGGTGAGCTTCTGACGGATGTACTGTGAATCGGGTTCGGCATTCTTGTCGGTGCGCATATATTCAAGGGCGGGAAGAAGAACCGAGTTAACCCCCTGCTCTTTCAAGTATATGTTCATCAACGCAGTAGACATGAGTTCGCCTTGAGCAAGAATCTCCTTTTCTTCAAACAGGGTGAAGATATCCTTGGTGAAGGAGCGAATGTAATTGAAGCAGGCCTTAATCTCGCGAGTGGCCTCCTCCTTGGCTTCGGGAGTTGAATACAGCTCATCGATGGTGCGCATGTATTTAGCTTCCAACGCATTGACAGTTTCTTTGGCTCCGTCGATATTCTTTTTATACAGATAATCGGAAATTTCAACAAGTGTATTGGTAGTGCCCGACATAGCCGAAAGCACTATTATGTTACAGCCACGAGCTGTTACAAGCTTAGCTACTTCCTTGATCCTTTGTGCAGAACCCACGGAGGTTCCACCAAATTTTAATACTTTCATCCTGTTATCAGTTAAATTCAAATAGATTATAATCGTTGCAAAATTACAAAATAATGTGCATATACGCTACATTATTCGCATTCAAGTTTCTCTTCATTACTTGATTCCTCCACGATGTGCTTGTCGGAGCAGCGTAACAAGCGACCCGGGAACTGCTCAAGCCATGCAAAATTGTGGGTCGCCATGATGACGGCGGTACCCTCTTTTGCGATATCATGTAGGTAACGCACTATCTGCTCTCCCGTAGCGGGGTCGAGATTTCCGGTAGGCTCGTCGGCAAGAATCAGTTTGGGCTTGTTGAGCAGGGCACGTGCAATTACGATGCGCTGCTGTTCGCCTCCCGAAAGTTCATGCGGCATCTTGTAGGACTTTGTGAGCATACCCACCTCTTTAAGAACCTCCTCTATGCGGTCGTCCATCTCGGTCTTGTCCTTCCAGCCCGTAGCCTGCAACACAAACATCAGATTGTCGTATACCGTGCGGTCGGTAAGAAGCTGAAAATCCTGAAACACGATGCCTATTTCACGCCTTAGCATCGGTATCTGCTTGCGCTTAAGTGTGGTGAGATCGTATTCGAGCACCTTTGCCTCACCGCTCTCGATGGGAATTTCGGCATACATGGACTTAAGCAGACTGCTCTTTCCGCTTCCCACCTTACCTATTATATAGGTGAACTGTCCGGGCTCTATAGTCAGGTTTACGCTTTTGAGAACTACATGCTCCTTTCGGAGTATCTCAACGTTTTCGTATTTTACAATGCTCATCGTTGTTGTCCTATTTATGGCGTTTGATAAGTTCATCGGCAAGCTCCTCTATGCGGTGACCTTTGGATGTTAGCAATACAATCAGGTGATATATAAGATCGGAAGCCTCATATATAAGACGGTCATCGGTGCCGTTGGTCGCCTCAATCACCGTTTCCACAGCCTCCTCACCTACTTTCTGCGCCATTCTGTTTACTCCCGACTTGAACAGTGAGGTCGTATATGAGCCTTCGGGCATTTCCTCGTGACGGCGTGATATAAAGTCTTGCAGATAGCGGAAGAATTCAACTCCGAAATCATTGGATGTGCCGAAACAGGTGTCGGTGCCTTTATGACATGTAGGACCTACCGGATGTACCTTTATAAGCAATGTGTCGTGATCGCAATCCTCCTCGATTGATACTACGTTAAGGAAGTGTCCGCTCTCTTCGCCTTTGGTCCACAGGCGACCTTTTGTGCGGCTGAAGAATGTGACCTTGCCGCTCTCCACCGTTTTCAGATAGGCTTCCTCGTTCATGAATCCGAGCATCAACACATTCTTTGTGTCGGCATCCTGTATGATTGCGGGAATCAGTCCCTGCAATTTGCTGTAATCCAATTGTGCCATATTTATTGTCTGATAATTATATTATTCTCTTTCAAATAGGTTTTCAACTGCGCTATGGGCACTTCGTTGAAGTGAAAAATGCTTGCTGCCAATGCGGCATCGGCTTTGCCGATTGTGAATACATCGCGGAAATGCTCGCAATTTCCTGCGCCGCCCGATGCAATTATGGGAATTTCAAGATTGTCGGCAAGTTCGGCAAGGGCCTCGCATGCAAATCCGGTCTTTACACCGTCGTGGTTCATGCTTGTGAAGAGTATCTCTCCTGCTCCACGCTCCTGAGCCTCATGCGCCCATTCAAGCAATCGGCGTGACGTAGGCACTCGACCTCCGTTGAGATAGCATATCCACTCTCCGTTGTCAAAGCGTGCGTCAATTGCGGTGACACACACCTGCCGGCCAAATCGCGATGCGATGTCGTCGATCAGGTCGGGATTGCGCAATGCGGCCGAGTTTATCGATATTTTGTCGGCTCCCGCGCCAAGCAGGGTTTCCACATCGGCTACGTGGTTGATGCCTCCGCCCACGGTGAACGGTATGCTTACATTCTCGGCGACACGACGCACGAGGTCGACAAATGTCTTGCGACCCTCATGCGAGGCCGTTATGTCGAGATAGACCAGTTCGTCGGCTCCGTCTTCGCTATATTTGCGTCCGAGAGCAACCGGGTCGCCGGCATCGCGGAAATTCACGAAATTAACCCCTTTCACGGTTTTACCGTCTTTTACATCGAGGCAAGGTATTATACGTTTTGCAAGCATGTAGGGTTTAATTTAAGTTCATCTTTTCAATTTCCTTCAATGTGATGCGTCCTTCATATATGGCCTTGCCCACAATTACGGCAGGAACCGATATGGTGTCAAGACGCTTGATGTCGGTGATGCCGCTCACCCCACCGCTTGCAATAAGATATATATCGGGAAATGCGGTGAGAATGTTTTTGTACAGCTCGATTGACGGGCCGTTTAACGTTCCGTCGACATTGATGTCGGTCGAGATCACGTAACGTATGCCCTTTTCTACATAGGAACCGATGAACGGCACTATGTCATGTTCCGACTCATCGAGCCAGCCCACTGTAGCTATTTTGCCGTTACGTGCGTCGGCCCCGAGTATTATGTGCTCGTTGCCGTAACGGTTGAGCCAACCGGTGAATATTGCAGGATCCTTTACCGCTATGCTTCCTCCGGTAATCATCGATGCTCCGCTTTCAAACGCTATTTTGGCATCTTCGTCGCTCTTTATTCCACCGCCGAAATCTATAATCATGTCGGTTGACGATGCTATTCGCTCGAGTGTGCGATAATTCACTATGTGCTGTGACCTTGCTCCGTCAAGATCGACGACATGCAGCCGGGTGCATCCGCAGTCGCGGAATCTCAAAGCCATGTCGACAGGATCGTCGGCATACACGCGTGAGCTTTCGTAGTCGCCTTTGGTGAGCCTTACGCATTTGCCATCTATTATGTCTATAGCCGGAATTATCGTCGTCATAGTTCGAGGAAGTTTTTTAGGATGCGTTCACCTATTCCACCGCTCTTTTCGGGATGGAACTGGGTCGAATAGAAATTGTCCTTATGCATGGACGCACTGAACTGATCAATGTATTCGGTCGTGGCTATTGTCGCGTTGTTGACCGGTACGTAGTAGCTGTGGACATAATACACATATTCATTCTCCATGTCGGAGGTTATGATTCCGGGATGCGTGACATGAAGTGTGTTCCACCCCATGTGCGGCACTTTAAGTCCCGACATTCCGGGGGTGAACCGCAGCACATCGGCATCGAATATTCCAAGGCAATCGACATCGCCCTCCATGGAGTGACGGCACATCAGCTGCTGACCGATGCAAATTCCGAGCACCGGCTGATGTAGCGACTTTATTAACCGATCAAGATTGTGTTGACGCAGATAGGCCATTGCCGTAGCCGCCTCCCCCACTCCGGGAAAAATCACCTTGTCGGCTTCGGCTATCTTTAACGGATCGTCGGTGACAATCGCTTCTACGCCTATGCGCTTCAGTGCGCATATCACCGAGAAATTGTTGCCGGCGTTATATTTTATTATAGCGACACCCATACTCAATTGCAATCAGCTGAACACCACTGTCTTATTGTTGTAAGCAAGCACTTTGCGCTGTATGTGCTTCTCGACGGCGCGTGACAATACAATCTTCTCAAGGTCGCGGCCTTTCTTGATAAGGTCGTCGATTGTGTCCTTGTGGGTTATGCGCACGATGTCCTGCTCTATTATGGGGCCTGCGTCAAGATCGGCGGTTACGTAGTGGCTTGTAGCTCCGATGAGCTTCACGCCTCTCTCGTAGGCCGCATGATAAGGCTTTGCTCCTACGAAAGCAGGGAGGAAAGAGTGATGTATATTGATTATGTGATGGGGATAGCGCTTTATCATCTCGTCCGATAGAATCTGCATGTATCGGGCCAGCACTATGAAGTCGATTTCGTAACGTTCAAGCAGTTCAAGCTCGCGGGCCTCCATTTCGGCTTTGTTGTCACGGTTGATCGGGAACACCTCAAAGGGGATGTTGAACTGCTCGGCGACAATCTGCAGATCGGGGTGATTGCTTACAATCACGGGTATGTCGACATCCCACTCTCCGGCGATGTATCGAGCGAGTATGTCATAGAGGCAGTGCGACATCTTGCTTACGAAGATGGCCATGCGCTGACGCTTGTTGGAGAAACTCAGCTTATAAGTCAGCTGGTAACGTTGACCGTAAAGAATCTGGAAATACTCGCTTAGCTTTTCACGCGGAATAATGAAGTTCTCTAAATCCCACTCCACCCTCATGTAGAAGATGCCGTTAAATTTGTCGACATACTGATCGAGGTAAACGATGTTACCTCCGTTAGCATTGATAAACTCGGTTATAACGGCGATAATGCCCGGTTGGTCGGGGCAGTGCATGAGAAGTATCGCGGTATCTTTTTTCTTGCTTTCCACTTTGACAATTTATAAATGATATTAGCTGCAAAGATACACAAAAAGTGGCTATAAGGAAATAAAATGTCGCTGAAATGCCGTTATGCACTGACAAATTACAATAAAACGCACTATGCAAACGGATCGATGGAGCTTAACGGTACATCTTGGCTGCTGTCGATGGCATCAAGTATATTGCGCAACACTGACTGCACGCCTATGGCCACGAGCCGTTTTTCATAAGGATTGATGTCCGATATATTGTAGTTAACGATAAAATCGGCGAGCTCTTTTGCCGCAGTTTGATAACCTTCGCGCAGGAGGCTCAGTACCATGATGAGTGCATCGGGAAGCGATAGGCTCAATCCGCTTATATCACGCACTCTCAACACATATTTTCGATATAACTCCACCACTTCGGCATATCGGCCGCAACGATACAGACTTTCAAGAAGCTGCGTCCAGTCAAACAATGAATCGGTGTTATATAGTCGACACAGCAGAATGTCGGCGCAAGCTTGGTATTGTTCGCGCTGATAGAAAGTGTCGGCCCAAGCCACCCATTCCTGTTCGGTGGACAATGCACCGCTCTTGAAATATCGGTTAATCTCCTCATTGTCGACCTCCCTGTTGCCTATGGTCAGCAGATGGTCGATGGCCTCCTTGTCGCCGGGATGCTCTTTAAGGTAATTGCGTATTATCGCCAAAGCACCCTTGGTGTCGCCGTCAAGGGCGAGCATGGCCGCCAGAGTGTGGTTGGCGAGTGCATTGTCGGGATCTTCCAGGAGGACTTCGCGCATCATTGAGCGTGCCTTTTCGCGGTCCTGATTCATGTCATAGAGAATCTGAGCCTTCGTGACAAGCATATTTGTCGACTTAGGGTCGATGGCGAGGGCATAGTCGATGGCTTGGAGCGCATTGTTGTAGTCGTCATTGTTGACATATTGCTGTGCAAGCATGTGCCAATATAACGAGTTGAACGGCTCAAGCATGGTCAACTCCTCAAGTACTGAAATGCCGAACTCATGGTCACGCTTCCCATCGGCGACCTGCGAGAGTTCATAAAGGAATGTGTCGGGATACAGGCAACGTTTCTTTATCAGCTCTCGGTTCTCCTTCAGCCAATCATAGAGTTCAAGCTCCACACATGCGTCAACCAATTGTATTATGGTTTCATCGTCAAAGTCGGCAAAAGTGTCTACGATGGAGTTCATCTCCTTTATCGACTCCTCTATTGGAGGATGCTTGACGAGCAAAAGCAATATCGCCCAAAGCGCCGTTTCGCCTTTATGGTTCATTGCAATGTTTACAGCCCCTTCGGTCATCGACAATGTCGTGTACAGGAAGAAGGCCCTGCGCTGAGCCAACTCTTCGCTTTCGGGGTATATGCGCGCACCGCTTAGGATGACCTCCATCTGGACATATTCATCGTAGATGTCATTGGCATAATCGTATATTTCAATTAAGTCGTTTTCATCGTAGCCCGATGCTATATGGCCCGACACGAGGTCAGCCCTGAATTTCATGTATAATTTCTCGCGGCGGCGTTGCTCTTGGTCCATCAAATGTAGATGAGGAGAGAGGTTGTTGGATGTTTTGCAATTACTTCTTCTGAAGCTTTTCCCAAGTGTCCTTGAGCTGCATTGTGCGGTTGAACACAAGCTTTTCAGGAGTTGAGTCCTTGTCGGGGGTAAAGTAGCCTATGCGCTGGAACTGGTAGTGGTCACCCACCTTTGCGTTCTCGGCTATAAACGGCTCAATCTTTACTCCTTCCACTACCCTTAACGAATCGGGATTAAGCATCTCACGGAAATCCTTGTCCTTCTCTTCGGCGGGATTTTCTACCGAGAAGAGTCGGTCATACATCCTGACTGTAGCGTCCTTGGCGTGTGCGGCCGACACCCAATGAAGTGTTCCCTTAACCTTGCGCATGCTGCCGGGCAGGCCGCTGCGGGTATCGGGATCGTAGGTGCAGTATATCTCTTCGATGTTGCCTTCGTCATCTTTCTTGACTCCGGTGCACTTGATGATGTATCCTCCCTTAAGTCTTACTTCACCGTCAGGGGCGAGGCGGAAGAATTTCTTAGGCGGATTTTCCATGAAGTCGTCACGCTCGATGTATATTTCGCGACTGAAGGGCATCTGGTGTGTGCCTGCTTCGGGATCCTCGGGATTGTTTTCCATCTCAAGGATTTCGGTCTGGCCTTCGGGATAGTTGGTTATTACCAGCTTTACGGGATTTATTACCGCCATGACACGTGTAGCCACCTTATTGAGGTCCTCGCGCACGGCATGCTCCAGAAGCGAGATGCTGTTCAAGGCCTCAAATTTGGTGTAACCTATCATGTTGATGAAGTTCTTGATCGACTGAGGAGTGAAGCCGCGACGGCGCATACCCGATATTGTCGGCATTCGGGGATCGTCCCATCCTGCCACAAGGCCCTCCTGTACGAGTTGCAGGAGCTTGCGCTTGCTCATTACCGTATAGGTGAGATTGAGTCGGTTGAACTCTATCTGTCGGGGACAATAGCTCTCGTCGGCCAACTCCTTGACGAAGTATTCATACAACGGACGGTGAGGCACAAACTCAAGGGTGCATATCGAGTGAGTAACCCCCTCAAAGTAGTCGCTCTGACCGTGTGCGAAGTCATACATAGGGTATACCTTCCATTTTGTACCTGTGCGGTGATGGGGATACTTTATTATACGATACATTATAGGGTCACGGAAGTGCATATTGGGCGATGCCATGTCGATTTTGGCACGAAGCACATAGGTGCCTTCCTCAAACTCGCCAGCATTCATGCGCTGGAAAAGGTCGAGATTCTCCTCTATCGGACGATCACGATAAGGACTGTTTACACCGGGTTGTGTCGGCGTACCCTTCTGACGGGCGATTTCCTCCGATGTCTGGTGGTCGACATAGGCCTTGCCCTCTTTTATCATGCGTATGGCCAAATCATACAGCTGGGGGAAATAGTCGCTCGCGTAATACTCGCGGTCGCCCCAGTCAAATCCAAGCCAATGAATGTCCTCTCTTATGGAGTCGACATACTCGACATCCTCCTTTGTTGGGTTGGTATCATCGAAACGCAGATTGCAGGTTCCTCCAAATTTCTCGGCTACACCAAAGTCCATGCATATAGCCTTGGCGTGTCCAATGTGAAGATAGCCGTTGGGTTCCGGTGGAAAACGCGTATTGAGGCGTCCGCCATTCTTACCGGCTGCGAGGTCATCGCTTACTATTTGCTCTACAAAGTTAAGCCCTCCTTTTTCTTCAGTGATTTCTTCAGTGATTTCCGACATAGTTTTTGTGTACTATTGGTTTATTTTAGATACAAAATTAGTGATTATCTTTAAGATTGTATAAATTTTTGAGGCTAAAAAAGCAAAGTTTCCGTAACTTTACCGACAGTAATGTCGTTTTATTGCTATGAGCGAGATAAAACATATTATTCGCAGGATGCAAAGCCGTCTACATAGAGCAAATTTGACATGGAACCGTGCGTTGCGTCACTCCAGGACTGCGATTACAGCAATCTCGGGACTGCTTGAAGTGCTCTCGGTAGTTGCCGCAATCGGATGCCTGCTATGTGCGACATTATATATAGGATTTGAACGCGAGGCTAATGAATTGCGCACGTTACTCGTGTATTTCCGCACATTTCAGTGCATATTTCTCGCCAAAGTGCTTTTCAATCTTATTTTCAATCTAAAAAATACGATTGAAAACACCCGCGTAATCAAGTGGATAGTCGACATTGCATTGCTGTCGACGCTTCTTCCCGCACTATATCCCCGGCCGGCCCATCCTTGGATTCCATGGCTCGAGAATGTCCTTTACAGCAACAAATTCCTGCTTGGCATCCTGGTGGCTTTTGCCATCGTAGAGATAAGCTATTTTGTTATCAGGATAATGGGAAAGCGCACCAACCCGTCGCTGATACTTTCATGCAGCTTCCTGTTTTTCATCTTTTTAGGGTCATTCCTGCTCATGATGCCACGATGCACCTATCACGGCATAGGTTACATCGACTCGCTGTTTGTGTCGACAAGCGCCGTTTGTATCACCGGACTGACTACCATCGATGTAGCATCGACATTTACCCCGTTAGGACTGTTGATTCTCGGACTCCTGATTCAGATAGGCGGATTGGGTGTGATGACTTTCACAAGCTTTTTCGCCCTGTTTTTCAGCGGTAACACATCGGTCTACAGCCAGTTGATGGTTAAGGACATGATCTACAGCAAAACCATCAACGCATTGCTGCCTACGCTGCTGTATATCCTCGGTTTTACCGTGATTGTTGAATTGATAGGAGCATTCTTTATATGGCTCTCAATTCACGATGTGCTTATCATGTCGACCGAAGATCAGATCATATTCTCGATATTTCATGCCGTTTCGGCTTTCTGTAACGCAGGATTCTCCAATCTTCACGGCGGTATGGCAAATCCGGCATTGATGAATTCCAATCAGATGATATACATTGTCATAGGAATAATCGTTATGGCCGGAGGTATAGGCTTCCCGATACTTGTAAATTTCAAGGAGGCGTTTATCGAGTATTTTCGTCGATTGTGGTGCCGCATAAACCATCGAACTAAAATAGGACGCTCGGTCCACATCTGGAATGTAAACACCAAGATTGCGCTCTACACAACATTGATTATATTTGCCGTCAGCACGGTTGTGTTTTTCATTCTCGAACGTAACAACACATTGGTCGGCATGAGTCTTTATGACAGCATAGTCCAGTCGTTTTTCAACTCCACCACTCCGCGAAGTTCGGGTTTTGTGTCGGTAAATCCGGCCAATTTCCTTAATGTAACGCTTGTCATAGTGCTTTTTCTGATGTGGATTGGAGGAGCTTCGCAGTCAACCGCCGGAGGTGTCAAAGTCAATACGTTTGCATTGATACTGTTGAATCTTAAATCGATAATACTCGGCAAGGATCATGTCACGGTATATGACCGCACGATTGCCGTAGGTTCTATAAGAAGAGCCAATGCGGTTGTGGCAATTTCTATAGTGTCCTACACCATCTACAGCGTTATATTGTTGCTGCTTGAGCCACAACTTCCTGCCAAGAGTGTTCTCTTTGAAACTTCTTCGGCGCTGTTCACCGTAGGCTCGTCGCTCGGTATTACATCGGAGCTTGGCATGAGCTCTAAAATAGTGTTGTGCACCGCGATGTTTCTCGGACGCGTGGGTATAATATCGCTTCTGATAGGTGTGACGGGCAATCGTCACGACTACCCGGTGAAATATCCAACTGAAAATATAATAATAAACTGATAAATAATATGCGTTATCTGATAATAGGACTCGGAATATATGGCTCCAATCTTGCCACTGACCTTACCGACATGGGACACGAGGTGATAGGGGCCGACCACAATCCCACTCTTGTCGAACAGGTGAAGGACAAGATTTCAACGGCCTATATAATCGACTCGACCGATGAAGCGGCACTTTCGGTATTGCCGTTGAAGACCGTCGACCTCGTGATTGTGGCTATCGGCGAGAACTTTGGCGCAAGTGTAAAGACAGTGGCGCTGTTGCGAAAACTTGGAGTGAAACGCATATATGCACGTGCTGTCGATGACATTCACGAAACTATATTGCAAGGATTTAAAGTTGACCGCATTCTAACTCCGGAACAACGTGCGGCTCGAGAACTCACGCGTGAATTGGAATTAGGTTGCACTGTTGACTCTCTGCGAATCGATGTCGACCATTACGTTATAAAATTCGATGCCCCCGACTTCTTCTATGGAATGAAGTACGAGGACCTGAACTTTGAGGAAGATTATGGTATAAAACTAATATCGGTTTCGCGACCGGCTCCGCGACGCAATATTATCGGTGTGACCAATGAAGTCCCGATGATTGTAGCAAATCTCGATGCCGATTTTCGCATAGAAAAAGGCGATGTGTTCACCATTATGGGCACACAACGCCAATTCCGAGATTTGTTCAATCACATAAAATAATCCTAAAACTCATAGTCGACGCATGCACGCGACTCCTTGTGCCCGGCAAGGAGTGATGCTGCGGCAACATGGGCGGGATGCTTGGCATATACGGCAACATCGTCCATCGTATCCACTATTGCAGTCAGGACTACATCCCACTCCTCGGCCGGATTTTCATTTATGCCGACCTCCATTGAGTGAAGCACTTCGATTTTTTCGGGCAGAGTCATCAATGCTGCCTTGAAGCTTTCAGCCACTTGGCGACGCTCCTCTTGAGTGCCGTTGAGCTTGAATGTTACTATATGTTTTACCATGTCACTGACAATTTATGTTTATGCGTTATAAAGTCGTTCACGTGCGGCGGCTACTCGCTCGTCGGTGATGTAGTCGTCATAGTCCATTATCTTGTCGATGATGCCGTTAGGCGTAAGCTCGATTATGCGGTTGGCCACGGTCTGGATGAACTCATGGTCATGTGATGCAAAGAGGATGTTGCCTTTGAATGTCTGAAGCGTGTTGTTGAATGCCTGGATTGACTCAAGGTCAAGATGGTTGGTGGGCGAGTCGAGCACGAGAGTGTTGGCGTCACGCATCATCATTCGGGCTATCATGCAGCGCATCTTCTCACCTCCCGAAAGCACCGAAGCTTTCTTAAGCACCTCTTCGCCCGAGAAGAGCATCTTGCCGAGGAATCCCTTGAGATATATCTCGCTTGAATCCTCGCTCCATTGACACAGCCAGTCGACAAGGTTCAGGTCGGTGTTGAAGAACGAAGAGTTATCGAGAGGCAGATATGCGGTTGTTATCGTCTGTCCCCAGTCGTAGCTTCCTTCATCGGGCTTGCGATTGCCGGTTATTATCTCAAACAATGCGGTCATGGCTCGCGGGTCACGGCTCAGGAATGCAACCTTGTCCCACTTCTCGATAGCAAAGTTCACATCCTTAAACAACACCTCTCCGTCGACCGAAGCAGTCAGTCCGTGTACTTCAAGAATTTTGTTGCCCGGCTCGCGCAACGGCGTGAATATGATGCCCGGATATCGGCGTGACGAAGGCTGAATCTCCTCTACGTTCAGCTTTTCGAGCATCTTCTTTCGTGATGTGGTCTGCTTTGATTTGGCTACATTGGCCGAGAATCGCTGTATGAATTCAAGAAGTTCCTTGCGCTTCTCCTCGGCTTTCTTGTTTTGCTGTTGCTGCTGTTTCAATGCAAGCTGCGATGACTCGTACCAGAAACTGTAGTTACCGGCAAACAATGTAACCTTGTTATAGTCGATGTCGAGTGTGTGAGTACATACCGAATCGAGGAAGTGACGGTCGTGTGATACGACAAGCACCGTATTCTCAAACTTTGACAGGTAGTCCTCAAGCCAAGCTACCGTTTCAAGGTCAAGGTCGTTGGTGGGCTCGTCGAGAAGCAGGTTGTCGGGATTGCCGAAAAGTGCCTTGGCCAGCAGCACACGCACCTTTTCGTTACCACTCATGTCCTTCATGAGGGTGTAGTGCTTGTCCTCCTTGATTCCGAGTCCGCTGAGCAGTGCGGCGGCATCGCTCTCGGCATTCCAGCCTTCAAGTTCGGCAAACTTCTCCTCAAGCTCGGCTGCGCGGACACCGTCTTCATCCGAAAAATCGGCCTTCGCGTATATGGCGTCTTTCTCTTTGATGATGTCCCACAACACTGTGTGACCTTGAAGCACCGTGTCCATTACAGTGCAGTCGTCAAACTTGAAGTGATCCTGTTCAAGAACCGACATACGCTCTCCCGGACCCTGGGTCACAGTGCCGTGGGTAGGCGACAGTTGGTCGCTGAGTATGCGCATAAGGGTTGATTTACCGGCTCCGTTGGCTCCGATGATGCCGTAACAGTTGCCCGGTGTGAACTTCAAGTTTACATCCTGGAAAAGGATTCTTTTACCGAATTGAATACCTAAATTATTGACCGCTATCATATATGGATTCTATATATTTCAAAAATGCGACTGCAAAGTTACTAAAAAATCCCGTAACTCCCATCGGGCAAACATAAAAAGACCGCGAGCGACACCTTTAACGGCATCGCTCGCGTTATGAATCGAATGTTCCCTGTGGATTAGAACAAGGGGAATGTGGATGTGCTGTAGACAAACTTGCGCTCAAAGTCGGCCTGCGACATTGTAAACATCATGATTCCTTGAATGAGCCAGAGAATTCCGGGAATACCGCAAGTGATGATGCTGAGCACCAATGCTATTACGCCTGCAGTATTTTTACCGAGATAGAAATATTGGATTCCGAGAGATCCCAGGAATATAGCCAGAAGAGCTGCTACTCCGCGACTTTTACCTGAGGGACCGGGAGAGAATACGTCATTGCTCTGAGGAGGACATTGTTGGTTTTGTTCCATAGCTGTTAAATTTATTAAAGTTAAAATGATAATGATTACACAAACTTACAAATAATTTTTCATTTCATACAACTATTGATATGTAAAATTCATCGTTTGTCTACATTACCCTCATAATAATTGATATAGGCGCGGTTGACAAGTCTTATGCCGCCGGGGGTGGGATAATTGCCTGAGAAATACCAATCTCCGGGACATCCGGGCACTGCTTCATGAAGCCCTTCAAGCGATTGATACACTATCGATACCTCGGCCGAAGTGTCATCGGGCGTAAGCATACTCGCGATCTTAGCCGATATTTCATCATCGGTAAACGGTGCATAGATTGCCTTTACGCAATTCTCAAGATGCGCATCATCGACATTCTCCTGTTCAAGGCATCTATTGTAAACCTCTTCAAGCCGATTCTCCATGCCCTTTTCCTTAAGTAGCTCCACTACCGCACGGAAAGCACAGAATTCACCCATGCGTGACATATCGATGCCGTAATAGTCGGGATAACGCACCTGGGGCGATGAACTCACAATAACTATTTTGCGCGGATGCAGCCTGTCGAGCATCTTTATTATCGATTGCTTAAGAGTGGTGCCCCTCACGATTGAATCGTCAATCACTACAAGTGTGTCTACATCATTCTCGACTATGCCGTAGGTCACATCATATACATGGGCGGCGAGGTCGTTGCGTGACTCTCCCTCGGCAATGAACGTGCGCAGTTTTATATCCTTTATTGCTACTTTTTCGATGCGCAGTTTCTGTGACATTATCTTCTCTATCATGTCACGCGACAACGTGCCTTCGGTGTTACATGCCATAATCCTGTCGGCCTTATAGCGGTCGAGATGCTTTTCAAGACCTTCTACCATGCCTATAAAGGCAACCTCAGCCGTATTGGGGATAAACGAGAACACTGCGTGGGCGAGATCGTAGTCAAGCTCATGCAATATCTTGCCGACAAGATTGCGGCCCAAAGCCTTGCGCTCCTTGTATATGTCGGCGTCACTTCCTCTTGAGAAATAGATTCGCTCAAATGAACACCGCTCGTTCCGGCCCATTCCGAGAATGTCGTCCACGCTTACCTTGCCGGCTTTGCTTACTATTATCGCACTTCCAGGAGTAAGCTCGTTTACGGCACGACGCGGAACATTGAACACTGTCTGTATTACCGGACGCTCCGACGCCACTACCACCACCTCGTCGTCATAATAGTAGAAGGCCGGGCGTATGCCGTGAGGATCGCGCAAGGCCCACATGTCACCCGAGCCTAGTGTGCCGCATATCACATATCCCCCATCCCATCCCGGAGCGGTGGACGCAAGTACCGGACGCAGGTCGATGTTATCCTCGATTGCCAAGGCACGAGGTATTCCGTCAAGTCCTTTTTCGGTGAATTCATGATAGAGGCGGTTGTTTTCCTTATCGAGGGCATATCCAAGCTGCTCAAGTATTATTACGGTGTCGGAGTATATGCGGGGATGCTGTCCTTTTTCGACCACTGAATTGAATATTTCGTCAACGTTGGTCATGTTGAAGTTGCCGCAAAGCATCAGTGAACGCGAGCACCAGTTGTTGCGACGCAAAAACGGGTGTACATAATTCAATCCGCTTCTTCCTGTGGTTGAATATCGCAGGTGCCCCATGTAGACTTCGCCAATGAACGGAGCGTAGGATTCGACCCATTCATTGGACTGCTCATTGATGTGGACATTGGCCAGCTGACTGTTTATCGACGAGAATATCTCCTGTATCGCTCCCGAACCCAATGCACGTTCACGGAACACATATTCGCTGCCTGCCGGAGAGTGCATCTTTATACATCCCACGCCGGCACCCTCCTGTCCGCGGTTATGTTGCTTTTCCATCAGCAGATACAACTTGTTGAGTCCGTAAAGATAGGTGCCGTACTTTTGCTTATAATATTTAAGCGGCTTGAGCAGGCGTATCATTGCCACTCCGCATTCGTGTTTCAAAGGTTCCATTGTGATGTGGTATTGTATTAATTGTAACGGGCCGACTGACAAGCCGACCCGTTGAATTATCCGATTCTATTTTTCAGTGAGATAATTGTGTATTCCTTCAGCAGCTTTTCTGCCTGAAGCGATACATCTTACTACAAGTGATGCGCCGGTAGAGGCGTCGCCGGCGGCGAATACCTTGTCGATGCTGCTTTGCTGCTTGTCATCGACCTTCACATTGCCGCGTGCATCCTTCTCGACCTCCAGCTGTTTCAGTATGCCGTCCTGTACGGGATTGGTGAATCCCATCGCGAGCAATACGAGTTCAGCCTTTATGCGCTCTACGTTTCCGGTGTGAATCAAATTCATGCGTCCGGTGGCTTCATCCTTTTCCCAACGCACCTCTTCGACCTCGACTTCGGTTACCTTGCCGTTCTCTCCTATTATTCGGCGAGTGTCGAGCAACCAACGGCGATTACAGCCCTCGTCGTGCGAACTTGATGTCTTCAACACCACGGGCCAATAGGGCCACGGAGTTGCCGGATTCTCTCCTTCCGGCGGTTTGGGCATTATCTCAATCTGTGTAACCGAAAGAGCACCCTGGCGGTTGGCTGTTCCTACACAGTCGCTGCCGGTGTCGCCACCTCCGATTACGAGCACGTTCTTCCCTTTGGCCGATATGCGGTCGTCACGCGAAATCTCGCGTCCGGCGTTTACTCTGTTCTGCTGTTGCAGAAGCTCGAGTGCGAAGTGTACGCCTTTAAGATCGCGGCCTTCTACCTTCAGGTCACGCGGCACTTCAGCGCCGATTGCTATGCACACGGCATCATAGTCGCTCACGATATCCTCGACTGCTATATCCTTGCCCACTTCTACGCCGGGCTTGAACTCAACGCCCTCTTCGGTCATCAGCGCTACGCGACGGTCGATTATGCTCTTGTTGAGCTTGAAATCGGGGATGCCGAATCGCAGCAATCCGCCTATTGCTTCATTCTTCTCAAACACTGTAACCGAGTGTCCGCGGCGATTCAGCTGATTGGCGCAGGCAAGTCCTGCAGGGCCCGAACCTATCACGGCAACTCGCTTTCCTGTACGGTGCTTGGGAACGTAGGGCTTTACATATCCTTCAAGGAATGCTCGCTCTACAATGGCGGCTTCGTTTTCGCGTATGGTGACGGGTTCATGTATCTTGTTAAGTACACAACCCTTCTCGCATAACGCCGGACAAACTCGTCCTGTAAATTCAGGAAAGTCGTCGGTAGCGGTGAGCAATGTATATGCTCCTTTTATATCATTCTTAAACAGTCGGTCCTGCCACTCTGGCTGCTTATTGCCGAGCGGACAGCTCCAGTGACAGAACGGAACGCCGCACTCCATGCAACGTGACGCCTGTAAACGACGGTCCTCGGGGTTCAATGTTTGCTCCACTTCACCGTAATCCCTTATACGGTCGGAAACAGGACGATAGCCGGCTTCCTTGCGGTGGATGGTTAAAAACGCTTTTGGGTTTCCCATATCATATATAGTTTTAAGCGATTTTCATTAATTTATCAGTCACGTTCCACACTTGCAATTTTCTGTTGCAGCTTGGCAAGCTTTTCATCATGAAGCACTTTCTTGTATTCAAAGGGTATTACCTTTATGAACTGCCCCACATATTCGTGCCAGTTGTCGAGCATGCGTCCGGCAAGCTGACTGTGAGTGTGCTTGTAATGATTGCCTATAAGGCGATAGAGCTCGCGATTGTCGGCCATGTCTTCGATCAATGACAACTCAACCATCTCCATGTTGCAGAAATAGTCGAAATCGCCATTGGGATTCCACACGTAGGCAACACCGCCGCTCATACCGGCGGCAAAATTGCGTCCGGTCGAACCGAGCACCACGGTGCGGCCTCCGGTCATGTATTCGCAGCAGTGGTCGCCCACTCCCTCGACTACGGCAATCGCGCCTGAATTACGCACGCAGAATCGCTCGCCTACGCGTCCATTGATGTAAACTTCGCCTGAAGTCGCTCCATACAACAGTGTATTTCCGGCGATTATATTGTCCTGCGGAACAAACGGACTTCCTTTAGGCGGGACGATGACAATCTTGCCTCCCGACAGGCCCTTACCTACATAGTCGTTGGCGTCACCTTCGAGTCGGAACGATATGCCGTGAGCCAGGAACGCACCGAAACTTTGTCCGGCCGAACCACGGAATGTACACAGGATTGTATTGTCGGGCAATCCGTCGTTGCCATATTTCTTGGCCACCACACCCGACAACATTGCGCCTACCGAACGGTCGGTGTTGGCAATCGGGAAATCAAGCTCGACAGGCATTCCCGATTCTATTGCGGGGAATGAGCGGCTTATAAGCTGACGGTCGAGCACATGCGCTATGTCATGCTGCTGCTCCGTGACATTTATTATGGCGTTGGTACGACACTCTGCCGGCATATATAATATGCGTGAGAAGTCGAGATGTGTTGTCTTGTGGGTGGCGTGTTGGGGCTTTATCTCAAGCATATCGGCACGACCTATCACATCATCAAGTTTACGCACGCCTATTTCAGCGAGGGTCTCACGTATTTCCTGAGCAAGGAACTTGAAGAAGTTGATCAGATACTCTGAACGGCCCACAAATCGTTTGCGCAGCTCTTCATTCTGTGTCGCTACTCCCACAGGACAGGTGTTAAGGTGACATTTACGCATCATGACGCATCCGAGCACAATTAGCGCACTTGTCGCAAATCCGTACTCTTCGGCGCCCAACATGGCCATTATCACCACATCACGCGCTGTCTTTAGTTGTCCGTCGGCCTGCAGCTTCACTTGTCCGCGCAGATTGTTGAGCACAAGCGTCTGCTGTGTTTCGGCAAGACCTATCTCAACGGGAAGACCGGCGTAACGTATCGAACTTGCCGGAGAAGCCCCCGTTCCGCCGTCGCTACCGCTTATTGTGATAAGGTCGCTCTTGGCTTTTGCCACACCGGCTGCAATTGTTCCTACACCGCTTTCCGACACGAGCTTCACGCTCACGCGAGCATCGGGATTTACATTCTTCAGGTCGAATATCAGCTGGGCCAGGTCCTCAATTGAATATATATCGTGGTGAGGAGGCGGAGATATAAGCGAGATTCCGGGGATTGAGTGACGCGTCTTGGCGATTATCTTGTCGACCTTGAATCCGGGCAGCTGTCCGCCTTCACCTGGCTTGGCTCCCTGTGCAATCTTAATCTGTATTTCATCGGCATTTACAAGATACTCGGCGGTAACTCCGAAGCGTCCCGAAGCGACCTGCTTTATAGCCGAGCGTGCCGATGTGCCGTCTTCGCGTGTCTTGAAGCGTTCGGCATCCTCGCCTCCCTCACCGGTGTTGCTTCGTGCGCCGATAGCGTTCATTGCTATACCAAGTGCTTCATGGGCCTCACGGCTTATAGAGCCGAACGACATTGCACCTGTCACGAAACGACGCATTATATTCTCTATAGGTTCAACTTCGTCAACCGGTATAGGCTCGCCTTTCTTGAAGTCAAGAAAATCGCGAATGAATATCGGTTCGGGCTTGTTGTCAACCAATGAAGTGAACTCCTTGAACTTCTTGTAACTTCCAAGTCGTGTGGCAAGTTGAAGCGTTGCTATCGATTCGGGATTCCATGCATGGGTCTCTCCATCCTTGCGGAATGAATATTGTCCGAGGTGACGCAAAGGCAGTTCTTCGTCAAAATAAGGGCTGAACGATTCGGCATGTGATTTCAATATGTCACGACTGAGATCGTCCATGTCGATTCCTCCGATTTTGCTCACGGTGTTGCCGAAATATTTGCGTGACATCTCTTCCGACACTCCTACAGCTTCAAATAGTTGTGCGCCCTTATAGCTGGTAAGTGTGGATATGCCCATCTTTGACATGACCTTGAGCAATCCCTTGTCGATTGCCTTGATGTAGTTCTTTACGGCTGTATTGTAGTCAAGCTGTATCTCCTGTCGCTCCACAAGGTCGTTGATTACGGCAAAAGCGAGATAGGGATTTATTGCGCTTGCTCCGTAACCCGACAGCAATGCGAAGTGCATGACCTCTCGTGCATCGGCGGTTTCCACTACAAGAGCTGTCTGCAGACGCTTCTTGCAGTCGATGAGATGATGATGAACGGCCGAGGTGGCGAGCAATGAAGGTATGGGCGCATTGTCGGCGTTTACTCCGCGGTCCGACAGCACAATGTAGTTGCAGCCTTCATCAACGGCGGCTTCAGCCTCCTTACACAGGCGCTCCAATGCCTTCGTTATGCCCTCGGCCCCCTCTTTTACGGGGAATGTCATCGAAAGTTTGCGTGTGTTGAATCCCTTGTATCGGAGATTGCACAATATATCAAGCTCTTGATTTGTTATGATGGGTCGCTTCAGCAGAACCATCTTGCATATTTCGGGATTGGGCTCGAGAAGGTTCATGTCGATTGCTCCGATGTAGCTGTCGAGGCTCATCACGAGCTCCTCACGCAGAGGGTCGATGGGCGGGTTGGTCACTTGAGCGAAATGCTGACGGAAATAGTTGAACAGCAATTGAGGCTCGTTGGACATAACTGCGAGCGGAGTGTCGTTGCCCATTGAATTGACAGGCTCCTTGGCATCAACGACCATTGGCGTGATAATCTTCTCTACTTCCTCGCGATGATAGAAGAATGTGTGCAGAAGTCTTGCAAAATCATTTACTTTGTTTTCAACTTTGCGTCCGCTGCTTATCTTGTCGAGGATGATTCGATTGCGTGACAACCAGTCGCGGTAAGGAAATTCCGATGCAAGTTTCTCCTTGAGTTCGGCATCGTGATATATCTCGCCCTTTTCCATGTCGACCATCAACATTTTTCCCGGACGAAGACGACCCTTCTCCTTAACTTCCGAAGGGTCGAATGCCAACACTCCCATCTCGGAAGCAATTACCATCGTGTCGTTGTTGGTAATCAGATATCGTGCGGGGCGCAGTCCGTTTCGGTCAAGCATTCCGCCGGCGTAGCGTCCGTCGCTGAACAGCAATGTCGCAGGGCCGTCCCACGCTTCCATCATGATTGAATGGTACTCATAGAATGCCTTCAATTCCGACGAAATCGGGTTCTTGTCATTGAACGATTCCGGCACGAGCATGGCAAGAGCATGAGGCAGGCTCATACCCGACATTACGAAAAATTCCAATACGTTGTCGAGTGATGCCGAGTCACTCATGTCGGGCTGGATGACAGGTGTGACATCGGCGCCTCCGAGTGTCTGCGGATGTAGTACACATTCACGTGCCTTCATCCACATTCGGTTGCCCTGTATGGTGTTTATCTCGCCGTTATGTCCGAGCATTCTGAAAGGCTGTGCCAGCGACCATGTAGGGAATGTATTGGTACTGAAACGAGAATGTACCAACGCCATGCCCGTTGTGAAGTGGGGATTCATCAAGTCGGGGAAGTAGTAGCGTAATTGCAAACTTGACAACATTCCCTTGTAGACAATGACACGCGACGACAATGACACGATATAAAATGCATCCTTATCGGGAAGTGTCAACTCCGACACTTTCTTCTCGATGCGTTTACGCAGCACATAAAGTCGAGGCTCTATACTGTCGTTGCTTTTCTCATCGGCAATGAATATCTGCTTTATTGCAGGCTCGGCTTTGCGTGCAACAGGGCCAAGCTGCTCATTATTTGTGGGTACATCACGCACCGCAATAAGAGTGAGTCCAAGTTCAATGGCTTCTCGTTCAATGATGTCGAATATTATCTGTTGTGTGTCATCATCGTGGGGCAGGAATACCAATCCGCATCCATAACGGCCTTTCTCGGGAACGGCAATTCCTTGAAGCAAAATGAACTCATGGGGTATCTGCACCATTATTCCGGCTCCGTCACCTGTTTTGGGATCGGCACCTTCGGCACCGCGATGAACCATGTGCTCAAGCACTTGTAACCCTTTTTCTACAAGTTGATGCGATTTTACACCTCTAATATTTACCAACAGCCCCACTCCGCATGCATCGCTTTCATGTCGCGGATCGTAAAGGCCTTGGGCGTATGGCATATCTTTTATCATAACTTTCTAATAAAAACATTGAAAATGCCATGGAGTGCCATGCTACTACTTGATGCCACTTATCAGACATCAATGGCACTCCCGGCTTATTATCCAATAATTGTGTTAACGAATGAAGAGCAATTCACGATATTTGGGCAACGGCCACATCTCGTCATCCACCATAAGCTCAAGCTTATCGATATGGTAGCGTATGACATCCATGCACGGTACAACCGTGTCGTGATATGCTATTGCCTTTTCGCGCTCATTGTCGATGCGGTTGGCAGCCTTGCGGGCGTTGACCATCTTCTTGGTTTCCTCCATGATTGTTGCCATGTGGGCCGACATGCGCTCGATAGTGTCGAGGTCGAGCTGTGCGAGTTTGTCACCCTTTTCATTGGGGAACAGAGTCTTTAGCTTGAATACATTGTCGGTGAGTACCGATTGATAGCGTATCGCAACGGGAATCACATGATTCACGGCAAGATCACCGAGCACACGGGCCTCAATCTGAATCTTCTTGGTGTACATTTCCCATTTCACCTCATTACGAGCCTCAAGCTCTACTTCGGTAAACACGCCGGTGCTCTTAAACATGTCGATTGATGACTTGTTCAGATATGCGTCAAAGATTTTGGGAACGCTTGTTTCACAGTCAAGACCGCGGCGGGCAGCCTCTTCCTTCCATTCATCGCTATAACCGTTTCCGTCGAAATGTATGGGCTTGGAGTATTTTATAATCTCCTTTATCTCCGACAGAATCGCATGATTTTTGTCCTGACCGTTGGCAATGCGGGCATCTACATTGGCCTTGAATTCCATGAGCTGCTCGGCTACAGCTGCATTAAGTGCTATCATGGCCGATGCACAGTTGGCTGAAGAGCCTACGGCACGGAACTCGAAGCGATTACCGGTGAAAGCAAACGGCGATGTGCGGTTACGGTCGGTGTTGTCGATTATAATTTCAGGAATCTGGTCGACATTGAGCTTAAGGCCTTTCTTGGCCGAGAGGTTGATGATTTCATCTACATCATCCTTTTCAAGCTTGTCGAGGATTTCGGAGAGCTGTGTACCCATGAATATCGAAATGATGGCAGGAGGTGCCTCGTTGGCTCCAAGACGGTGTCCGTTGGTGGCTGAAGCGATTGATGCCTTCAATACTCCATTATGGCGGTACACGGCTGCCATTACATTGGCAATGAAGGTGATGAACTGAAGGTTGGCTTCGGGTGTCTTGCCGGGCGCAAACAACAGTACCCCGGTGTCGGTGCCAAGGCTCCAGTTGTTGTGCTTTCCCGAACCGTTGATGCCTGAGAAGGGCTTTTCGTGAAGCAGGACGCGGAAATTATGACGGCGTGCAACCTCTGCGATAAGCGACATGAGCAACAGATTGTGGTCGTTGGCAAGGTTGGTTTCCTCAAAGATAGGAGCAAGCTCAAACTGGTTGGGCGCTACTTCATTGTGACGGGTCTTTGCCGGAATTCCAAGCTTGTGACACTCGATTTCGAGGTCAAGCATGAAGGCTTCGACGCGCGACGGAATTGCTCCGAAATAGTGATCCTCAAGCTGCTGATTCTTAGCACTCTCGTGTCCCATCAATGTGCGGCCTGTCATAACAAGGTCGGGGCGGGCCGAATAGAGAGCCTCGTCAACAAGGAAGTATTCCTGTTCCCATCCGAGATAGGAGTTGACATGCTTAACGTTGGGGTCGAAATACTGTGCGACACCTGTAGCTGCCTTGTCGACTGAATTCAGGGCACGAAGCAACGGAGTCTTGTAGTCGAGCGATTCTCCTGTATACGAAATGAATATTGTAGGAATACACAGAGTCTTGTCAAGAATGAATGCCGGGGATGAGATGTCCCATGCCGAATATCCGCGGGCCTCGAATGTGTTGCGGATACCTCCGTTGGGGAAGCTCGATGCATCGGGTTCCTGCTGAACGAGCAGCTTGCCTGTAAATTGCTCAACTACACCGCCTTTGCCGTCGTGCTCGATGAAAGCGTCATGCTTCTCGGCTGTACCGTCGGTCAACGGATGAAACCAGTGGGTGTAATGACGCGCACCGTTGTCGATAGCCCACTGCTTCATGCCTGCGGCTACACTGTCGGCAACTTCGCGTGATAGTGGCTTCTTGTTGTCGATTGCATCAACAAGTGCGTCATAAGTGCTTTTGGGCAGGTACTCAAACATCTTCTGACGATTGAACACGTACTTCCCATAATACTGTTCCGGGCGTTCTGCCGGAATTTCAACCGGAATAGCTTTACGATCAAAAGCTTCTTCCACTACTTTAAATCTCAACTTTGACATAATATATATAATTTTATATATTGAAATATCATTTTATTTGTTCAGCTTCAATGAACTAAGCCGTTCAACTGCGGCAACAGTGTCCTCGTATCGTCCAAAGGCCGTCAATCGGAAGTAACCCTCGCCCGACGGGCCGAAACCTACGCCCGGAGTGCCGGCGATACCGCACTTTTCAAGCAGCAAATCGAAAAATTCCCATGACGAAAGGCCGCCGGGAGTCTTCACCCAAATGTAGGGAGCGTTTACCCCGCCCCACACTTCAAGTCCGGCAGCCGACAGGCCGTTTCTCAACAATGAAGCGTTACGCATGTAGTAAGCGATGGTTTCTTTCACCTGATGACGCCCTTTTGTCGAATACAATGCTTCGGCAGCACGCTGCACTATGTAGCTTGCACCGTTGAACTTGGTGCACTGGCGGCGATTCCACAATGCATTCAGCGATACTTCATCGCCGTTTTTCGACAATCCCTTAAGCGCCTTGGGAACTACCGTGTAGCCGCATCGCAATCCTGTGAATCCGGCAGTCTTGGAGAAGCTGCGGAACTCTATAGCCACATCTTTGGCTCCGGGGATTTCATATATGCTGTGAGGAATGTCGGGTTCTGTAATATATGCCTCATAGGCCGAGTCAAATAATATGAGTGCATTGTTGTCCTTTGCATATTCGACCCATTTTTCAAGCTGTGAGCGATTAAGAGTTGTGCCGGTGGGATTATTGGGATAGCACAGATATATGACATCGGGGTTGTCCTTGGGCAATGATGGAATAAATCCGTTCTCGGCCGTACATGGCAGATACTCTATCCTGCTCCAGCGTCCATCAACGAGATGCCCTGCCCTTCCGGCCATGACATTTGTGTCGACATATACGGGATATACGGGATCGGTCACGGCAACTTTGCAGTCGGTGGACAGAATGTCGCCTATGTTGCCCGTGTCGCTTTTCGCACCGTCGCTTATGAATATCTCATCGATGTCTATATCGATGTTTCGTGAGCGATAATCAACATCTACGATTCTCCTGCGCAGGAAGTCATATCCCTGCTCCGGGCCGTAACCGTGAAATGTCACGCGATCAGCCTGGTCGGCAACAGCGTTTTCCATTGCCTGAATGGCTGCCGGACATATCGGCTGCGTTACATCGCCAATGCCCATCTTGATGATTTCGACATCGGGATGCTCGGCCTTGAAGGCATTGATTCGCTTTGCTACATCGGAGAAAAGGTAGCTTGCAGGAAGCTCGCAAAAATTGTCGTTAATTTTAATCATAGGTAAGTGAATCCGTTTTTTCTATTGTTTTTATTTGTCATCAACTTTGTCTTTCGTAGACTCCTTCAAACACCGTGGTTGCGCTTCCTGTCATGTAGATGTGTGAGTCATCGGGATTCCGATATATCTCAAGGTCGCCGCCAAGCAGATGCACCGTCACCCGATCGCCTGTACGGCCTGTAATCGCGGCGGCAACTGCGGTGGCACAGGCACCGGTTCCACAGGCCATTGTTTCGCCACTACCTCTCTCCCACACTCGCATCGTTATTTCGGAAGGTGAATTTATCTGCGCAAATTCGATGTTTGCCCGGTCGGGCCACATGGGGTGAATTTCAAGTTCACGCCCCAATCCGTGTACATCCACATTATCGAGCGAGTCGACAAACACGACTCCGTGGGGATTGCCCATCGAAACGGCTGTCATCTCAATCACTCCGCACGATGTATCGACCGGAGCGTTGACCATCATCTCATTATTATATATAACCGGAATTTCCCTGACAGATGTGACCGGCTCACCCATGTCGACGGTGACCGAGTCTACTTTGCCTTTATTTACGTGCAGGTGCAATGTTTTGATGCCTGCCAATGTTTCAAGAGTTACGACATTCTTGTCGGTCAGTCCGTAATCATATACATATTTACCGACACAGCGACTTCCGTTGCCACACATTTTTGCTTCGGAACCGTCGGCATTGAATATGCGCATTTTAAAATCTGCGACATCCGACGGACAAATAAGGATGATGCCGTCACCGCCAACTCCGGAGTGGCGGTCGCTCATCTCTATCGATAATTCACTTAGACGCTCCGGCGTGACTTCCATACAGTTTATATATATGTAGTCATTGCTGATGCCATGCATCTTTGTGAACTTTATTTGCTTCATCGCTAATAAGAATGATTTTAATTCTTTAATCTTCTTTCACGTTGCAAAGTTAATCAATTTGCAATATAATCCAACTATTTTGTGTGATTTTTCTTTATAAAAGTGTTTTTATTTGACATATTTCAATGATTTTGCGACTTAAAGTGGCGATTTAACACATCCGAGCCGTATATTGACTACTAAATGCCAACAATAACCTCATTTTGCTTCCATATTTTCACCGGTTAATCTACTTTATTATATGAAAAATAATTATTAACTTTGACGAAGCGTAAAATAATTAATCCAACTCTATTTATTTACAACACGAAATGAAACAATCAATTCAGTCATTGTTGGCAGTGTCAACCCTGTCGACATTACTTGCATCCTGTGGAGGTGATAAGAAAGCTCCCGAAGCTGTAACCAACGACGATGTCATACTCCATGCCTGGTCATGGTCGTTTGACACGATTGCAGCTAATATGAAAAATATTGCCGATGCGGGTTTTGATTATGTGCAAACATCACCTGCCAACACTTGCTATGTGGGCGAAGGCGGCGGTATGGCCCTATACAGCCAGCCCGGCGACTCGGTTACCGGAAAATGGTACTACTACTATCAGCCGATCGACTGGAAGATCGGCAACTATCTTCTCGGCGACCGCGACCAGTTCAAGGCCATGTGCGACAGCGCCGCAAAATATGGCGTAAAGGTGATTGTCGATGTGCTCCCCAACCACACTGCGGTAGACCACACTGCAGTAACCGCCGACCTTGACAGTGCAGTGGGCGGTCATGACAAGCTGTTCCACGCCAACGGACTCAACGACATTATCGATTATAACGACCGTTATCAGTGTACGACAGGAAAGATGGGCGGTCTTCCCGATGTAAACACCGAGAATCCCGACTTTCAGTACTACTACATGAAATATGTCAACGACCTGATCGCTTGCGGCGCACGCGGATTCCGCTACGACACGGCAAAGCACATCGGCTTGCCCTCGGATCCCCTCGACTCGCTTGCCGAGCGTAACAACTTCTGGGACATAGCCACCGGTCGTGAACCCATACGTGACATAACACTGTCGATGCCCGACAGCCTGTTCATATATGGCGAAGTACTTCAGGACAAGAACGTAAAGGAGGATGAATACGCCGAATATATGAGCCTGACTGCAAGTGCCTACGGACATGCGCTGCGTAACGCTCTTGTAAATCACAACTATTATGCCGACAGCCTCGCATCGTGGCATCACAAAGCCGACCCCACAAAGCTTGTCACTTGGGTTGAATCGCACGACACCTATGCCAATCAGCATGAATCGGCCGGCATCAGCGATGAGTTGATTCGTGAAGGTTACGTATTTCTCACTGCACGTCAGAACGGCGTTCCCTTGTTCTTCAGCCGCCCGGCCGGAAGCACCCGCGACAACTATTGGGGCAACAATCGTGTAGGAGCTCGCGGAAACGATGAGTTCATGAATCCCGAGGTGGTTGCCGTAAACAAGTTCCGTCACGCAATGCACGGACAGCCCGAATCGATATTCGTGTCAGACAACGGTGCCGTCATCGAAGTGGCTCGTGGCAACAAGGGTGTTGCTCTTATTAATATAGGAGAAGAACAGGCATCGATCGACCTGCCCACCACATTGAAGGACGGTGAATATGTCGACAAGGTGCATGACACTACTTTCAAAGTGAAAGACGGTAAGATTTCAGGTGTTTTAACACCTCTCACATCCTATATAATATATTAAGTTGACAAAATGACATCTCGGAGGGCCGTGAATATGACATTTCACGGCCCTCCGCTTGCATCTGTAAAGCAGAAATTTAATTTTAACTTATTTTAATTAAGTTTCAATTCGCAACATTTTGTCGCGCAAATATAAATGATTACGATTTTTAATTTTGGGGCTATTATTTTTTATAATTATACATGCCATTAAAGTTGCGGAGTGTAATTTTATGTTGTAAAACATATGGCCTTATATGCATTAAGTTTAAAAACAATTTATTACCTTTGCAATGTGATTGAACGAATGATTCAATCACCAATGCGAATCTTCTTAGCTAACTAAGAAATCCGTATCATGAGTAACACGAAATACTTAAAAGGTAATAACAGAATACTTTTTCATACGTAACTTTCCAATAAAGACAGAATAGATATTCAACAAGCAACAAGCGAAAAATAAGGGAGCCGGGAGGCTGTCTTATTTTTTTTTGCTAATTTTGTCATCGTCATGAAGAAAATCGATCGGGAAACAGTACAGCGCATTCTTGACGCCGCCGACATTGTGGAGGTGGTCAGCGACTTCGTGCATCTGAAACGCCGAGGCAGCAGCTATCTTGGGCTTTGTCCGTTCCACAATGAGCGCACTCCGTCGTTCTCGGTGTCCAAATCGAAGAATATATGCAAGTGTTTCAGCTGCGGCAAAGGCGGCAGTCCCGTGAATTTCATCATGGAGCACGAGCAGATGAGCTATTACGAGGCCCTTCGCTATCTTGCACGTAAATACGACATCGAAATCAAGGAGCATGAAATGTCGGATAAAGAGCGCGAAGAGGAATCGGAGCGCGAAAGCATGCTTGCCGTGAATGATTTCGCTTTGAAACATTTTGAGAAAAATCTGCAAGAAACCGACGATGGCCGTGACATAGGATTGTCATATTTCCTTGACCGAGGCATAAACGAAGCATCGATAAAGAAATTCCGACTCGGATATTCGCTTGAGAAGAGCAACGATTTGCTGAATGCGGCAAAATCACATGGCTATAACGAAAAGTATCTTATTGAAACCGGATTGTGCATAAAGACTGACCAGGGGCGCGTTTACGACCGCTTCAAAGGGCGCGTTATGTTTCCGGTATTCTCCATTTCAGGCAAAGTGATAGCATTCGGCGGCCGAACTTTGAAAAAGGATGTCGCCAAATATGTCAACTCGCCCGAGTCGCTAATCTACAAGAAAAGCTATCAGCTCTACGGACTTTACCAGGCCAAGCAGGCCATTGTAAAGCACGACAAGTGCATTCTTGTCGAAGGATATATGGATGTCATTTCTATGCATCAGTCGGGCATCGAGAATGTCGTCGCATCATCGGGAACATCGTTGACCGACGGTCAGATAAGACTCATCCACCGGTTCACCGACAATGTAACCGTGATATACGACGGTGACGCTGCCGGAATAAAGGCATCGCTGCGCGGTATCGACATGCTTCTTGCCGAAGGGCTCGACATAAAGGTGCTGTTGCTCCCCGATGGCGACGACCCGGACTCATTTGCACAGAAGCACACTTCATCGGAGCTGGAGAAGTATATTGCCGCCAACGAAACTGATTTCCTTCAGTTCAAGACTTCAATATTGCTGAACGGAGTCAAGAACGATCCCATAGCCAAGTCGAGAGTCATCAACGACATCGTGCGCTCAATTGCAGTCATACCCAATCCCATCACCCGCAATGTCTACATAACCGAGTGCAGCCGAATGCTTGAAATCGACGACCGCATTGTAGCGCTGCAGGTCAACAAGCTGTTTATGGAGCGTGTGGGCAAGGATAATCTCAAAAAGCAACAGGAAGCGGCAGCGGAAACCATCAGCGACATCGTGAATGTTGAAGAGCCGGTAAAACCGGTCGAGGCAGCCGCCGAAGTGAAGCGACAGCCATCGCCGGTCGATTCCAATTCACGCTTTCTGCGGGCCTACGAGCAAGGCATACTGCGTTATGTGCTGCGCTACGGAATGTTGGAGCTGTGTGAGGATTACGACGACATAGGCAATCCCATATCGGTAAAAGTCATCGACTACATCAATGAGGAGCTTAAAAATGATGATCTTAAATTCTCAAACCCCGACATCGAGAAAACCTTTGAAGAGGCCATCAAGTGCTCATCGCTGACATGGGAGGAGGACAACCGCAAAAACAATGAAACGCTGCTTAAGGAGCGTGAGAGTTACATTGCGGCCGGCGAGGAGGAGATACGCACAACCGTTACCGACCTGAACAGCATAGCGGTAAGGGAAAAAGAACTTGTGGAGCGCGCCGATCAGCTCTATTTCAAGGGACAGCGTGAGTACGAGATGATGTATATAGAGAAAATCCTCTGTTCGCACCCCGATGACAGCATACGTAATCTGACGCTTGAACTCGTAAGCGACAAGCACACTCTGAGCAAGGTTCACACGAAATATGCAAAGATCGAAACCGACGAAGACCGCCTGCCTGAACTTGTGCCACGGTCCATATACGAATTCAAGGATGCAATACTTGAATGCCGCATCCGCAAACTTCATGACGATATAAAGGCCGCCTACTCCACCCCGTCGCCCGACAAGGAGGTGATACGCGAGCTCATGGAGCGTCACGTGCAGCTTCAACGCCTTCGTGGAGAGTTTGCAAAATTCCTCGGCGAGCGAATAATCAACCCCCGTAAATAGACAAAGCGGCCGAATATGGAAATTTTTCCATATTTACATTAGAAAATGCAATAAATTTTTGCTTAAATTTCAAGCGATTTTGTACCTTTGTCATGTATTACAGCACTATTGCATATAATAGTGATTTATACCTGAAAGCATTTTTCTATAAAACTATAAATTAATACCAAAATCATGGCAGAAAAAAAAGAAAAATTGTTCGACATGTTTCCTGAGTGCTCCTACGACGAGTGGAGAGCCAAGGTCGAAGCTGACTTGAAAGGCGCCGACTTTAACAAGAAATTGGTTTGGAGAACAAATGAAGGCTTTAACGTTCAGCCCGTATACCGTGCCGAGAACATAGCCGACTTTAAGACTACCGATTCCCTTCCGGGTGAATATCCTTACGTTCGCGGAACCCGTACCGACAACGACTGGCTTATCCGTCAGGAGGTTCTTGCCGAAACTCCCAAAGAAGCCAATGAAGTTGCCCGCGACATCATCACTAAGGGTGTTACTTCGCTCGGCTTTAATGTTACACTCGATAATGTAGCTGCTGTTCGTGAGCTTCTCGACGGCATTGATGTGGCAAAATATGAACTTAACTTCAAGTGCTGCCCCCGTCACGCTGTTGAAACCGCAAAGGTAATCGTTGAGTATCTGCGCGAAACAAATAACCTCACCAACTTCCGCGGTTCAATCGACTTCAATCCCATGCGTCGCGCCCTCAAGCACGGCACTGAATTCCCCGGCGACATCAAGGCTATAGCTCTTGAACTTCTCGAGGTGGTAAAGTCAGTTCCCGAAATGCGAGTTCTCGCTGTGGATTCATTCATGTTCTGCAACGCAGGAGCCTACATATACCAGGAACTCGGTTATGCTATGGCTTGGGGTGCCGAGTGGATGACAATGCTCACCGATGCAGGCGTAAAGGCCGACGAAGTCGCTCACCGCATCAAGTTCAACATGGGCATTTCATCAAACTACTTCATGGAGCTCGCAAAATTCCGCGCCGCTCGCATGGTGTGGGCACAGATTGTTGAGCAATATAAGCCCGAATCAAAGCTTTCATGCAAGATGATGGCTCATGCAATAACTTCGCGTTTCAACCAGACTATATATGACGCTCATGTGAACCTTCTCCGTTCACAGACCGAAACCATGTCGGCTGCTCTTGCCGGAGTTGACTCGATCACCACTACTCCGTTTGATGTTCCCTTCAAGACTCCCGATGCATTCTCGGAGCGCATTGCACGCAATCAGCAGTTCCTGCTTAAGGAAGAGAGCCACCTTGACAAGGTAGTTGACCCTGCCGGAGGTTCCTATTATGTTGAAACCCTCACCGTTTCACTTGCTCAGGAAGCCTGGAAACTCTTCATCGACATCGAAGACAAGGGCGGATTCCTCGCTTGCATCAACGACGGCTCAATTCAGAAGACAGTCAACGAAACTTCGGCAAAGCGTCACACCGATGTAGCCCGCCGCAAGGAGATTCTGCTTGGAACCAACCAGTATCCCAATGTAAATGAAACAGCTGCCGGAAAGATTGAGAACACCGGATGCAACTGCGGATGCCACCATGGTGACGCCAACGAGGGCGAAGGCCTCTCGATGAAGCGTGCCGCAAGTGACTTCGAGGCTCTGCGTCTTGCAACCGAGGCTGCCTCAAATCGTCCGAAGGTCTTCATGCTCACTATCGGAAATCTTGCAATGCGTCTTGCACGTGCACAGTTCTCAACCAACTTCTTCGGATGCGCCGGATACGAGATTATCGACAACCTCGGATTCGACACCGTTCAGCAGGGTGTTGACGCTGCTCTTGAAAAGGGTGCCGATGTAATCGTGCTCTGCTCAAGCGATGACGAGTATGCAACACTCGCTCCTGAGGCCTACAAGTACCTCGACGGTCGCGCAATGTTTGTTGTGGCAGGTGCTCCCGCTTGCATGGAAGAGCTTCAGGCACTCGGCATCAACGACTTCATCCACGTTCGCTGCAACGTTCTCGAAACACTTCAATCATTCAACGCCAAACTTCTTAAATAACCTATCGCAATGAGACCCGATTTTAAAACAATAGATATTACAAAGGATGCTTTCGGCGCTCAGCATGGTGCCGTAGCTCACGGTGAAGATTGGCTCACTCCCGAGTTGATTCCCGTAAAACCCATATATACCAAGGATGACCTTCAAGGAATGGAACACCTCAATTTCATGTCAGGTATTCCCCCGTTCCTTCGTGGCCCGTACAGCGCCATGTATCCTCTTCGTCCTTGGACAATCCGTCAGTATGCAGGTTTCTCGACTGCTGCCGAGTCCAACGCTTTCTACCGCCGCAACCTTGCATCGGGACAGAAAGGATTGTCGGTTGCATTTGACCTTGCTACTCACCGCGGTTACGATGCCAACCACGAACGTGTTGTCGGTGATGTCGGCAAAGCAGGTGTTTCAATCTGCTCTCTTGAGGACATGAAGGTGCTCTTCGACGGTATACCCTTGAACAAGATGTCAGTGTCAATGACCATGAACGGTGCAGTGCTTCCCGTGCTTGCATTCTACATCAATGCAGGTCTTGAGCAGGGTGCCAAGCTTGAAGAGATGGCCGGTACTATTCAGAACGACATTCTCAAGGAGTTCATGGTGCGTAACACCTACATCTATCCGCCGGAATTCTCGATGCGAATAATCGCCGACATCTTTGAATACACTTCGAAGAACATGCCCAAGTTCAATTCGATTTCAATCTCCGGTTACCACATGCAGGAAGCAGGTGCAACCTGCGACATCGAGCTCGCCTATACTCTTGCCGACGGTCTTGAGTATCTGCGTGCAGGTGTGAATGCAGGCATGGACATCGACTCATTTGCTCCGCGCTTGTCGTTCTTCTGGGCAATCGGTATGAACTTCTTCATGGAAATCGCCAAAATGCGTGCCGCACGTATGCTTTGGGCCAAGATTGTAAGCCAGTTCAATCCCAAGAATCCCAAGTCACTCGCACTGCGTACTCACTCTCAGACTTCAGGATGGTCGCTCACCGAGCAGGATCCCTTCAACAACGTGGGTCGTACATGTATCGAAGCCATGGGCGCCGCTCTCGGTCACACTCAGTCGCTTCACACCAACGCTCTTGACGAGGCTATCGCACTTCCCACTGACTTCTCGGCACGTATCGCACGTAACACCCAGATTTATATCCAGGAGGAAACCTACGTTACAAAGCAGGTTGACCCGTGGGGCGGTTCCTACTATGTTGAAGCTCTTACCAACGAAATCGCACATCGCGCATGGGAGCATATCCAGGAAATCGAAAAGCTCGGCGGTATGGCCAAGGCTATCGAAACCGGACTTCCCAAGCTCCGCATTGAGGAGGCTTCAGCACGCACTCAGGCCCGCATCGACTCAGGTCGTCAGACTATCGTAGGTATCAACAAGTATCGTCTTGACCACGAGGATCCCATCGATATTCTCGAAATCGACAACACTGAGGTGCGCAAGGAGCAGATCGAGCGTCTTAACGATGTAAAGGCTCACCGTGACGAAGAGGCTGTCAAGAAGGCTCTTGCCGACATTACCGAATGTGTTCGCACCAAGAAGGGCAACCTCCTTGACCTTGCAGTGAAAGCTGCCGGACTCCGTGCTACACTTGGTGAGATTTCAGATGCCTGCGAAGAAGTTGTAGGCCGTTATAAAGCAGTAATCAGAACTATTTCAGGCGTGTACAGCAACGAAACAAAACAAGATCCCGACTTCATCCGCGCACAGCGCATGTGTGAAGAGTTTGCTAAGAAAGAAGGTCGTCAACCTCGTATCATGATTGCCAAGATGGGACAGGACGGACACGACCGCGGTGCAAAGGTTGTAGCTACAGGTTACGCCGACTGCGGATTTGATGTCGACATGGGGCCCTTGTTCCAGACTCCGGCCGAAGCAGCCCGTCAGGCGGTGGAGAACGATGTCCACATTCTCGGTGTATCATCACTTGCAGCAGGTCACAAGACTTTGATTCCTCAGGTTATCGAAGAGCTCAAGAAGCTTGGTCGCGAGGATATCATCGTAACCGCCGGTGGTGTAATCCCCGCTCAGGACTACGACTTCCTTTACAAGGCAGGTGTTGCAGCAATCTTCGGCCCCGGTACACGTATTCCCGTATCGGCCATAAAGATGCTTGAAATCCTCAATGGTGAAGAATAATCGTAAGATATTATAACAATCTTGATTGTGGCGCAACATTTTAACGATGTTGCGCCACTTTTTTATATTTGCTTCCTCCTGTTCCCATTGCGTTTGTGCAATTTACTGCAAATACGTAAATTTGCGCATTAATACACGGGAATATGATAGTAAACTCAATCATCCGATATGCGTTGATACTGTTTTGCTTACTGCCTCTTTGGTCATGCGGCGGTAAGGAAAGCCGACTTTTGGAAACTTCAGCACGAATTGTCGATGAAAGGCCCGACAGTGCATATATGCTTCTTAAAAATTTGGATTTCAATAATCTGAAAGATAAGAAACTAAAAGCCGACTATGCACTTACCCGAGCCAAAGCCAATATGTATATGGGAAGGTCGCTCGTAACCGACACGCTATTATCGCAGGCGGTCGATTTTTATAAGGCTGTCGGCGATACTGCATCACATATTGAATCCGTTATAGCTCAGGCCAATCATCTTCGTTCGTTGGAGCGTAAAGATGAAGCTTGGGCCTTAATAGATTCGCTCGTGAACGACATGCCTTGCGATATTCAAAGGCAATTGAATCAAGTGCTTCTCGGCTTCTCGTTCTCTGACAAAGATAATGCAAAGGCATTAATGATAATCGACCGTCAGATAAAATTGGCCCACGATGGTAGCGAGCGCCTTAATTTTGAGATAAAGAAAATAACCCCGCTTGTCACGTTGAATAGGAGCAAGGATGCAGTGGCGTTATGTGATTCTCTTTTTGCCCTACCCGACGCACCCGAAGAGGGCTCGAACGACTGGCTGTATATGCGCATAAATTATGCCGCAGCCCTTGGCGAGCATCGTGAAACTTCGCCTCAGGCGGTGGCAATTCTCAAGGATGTACTTGGACGAATGAAGAATGTGCCCTCCGATAAGCTTGTAGAGTTCTATATCCCTATGGTTAATCTTCAGTTGAACTCCGGAAATATTAATGAAGCCACAAAATATACCAATCTTGTCGACAGCCTGGACAGTGATATATTTGACCGTGACCCGGTGGCGGCTTCCTATCTTGAGTTTTTGAAGATTGTGTTGGACTACGAGCATAACGGGGCTCTCTCGCTTAGCCGGCTATCAAATACCGCCCACTCGCTGAGAAAAGTGAGCAACGACCTTGAAGTAAAGCGACAGGAACGTGACGATGCCCTTGAGAATGCTTACGATTTAAGTCGCAGCAACTATGAGCTTACCATCAGGCATCAACATCTATGGTTGTTTATAATCTTAATAATGCTTGTGGGAGTAATCATTGTAACGATAATCTTTTTTGTAGCCCATCGCCGCCGGCAGAAGCTTATAGAGGCCGAGGAACGAATCGAGGCATTGGAACAGCTTGCAATGGCTGCGACAAAACCTTCGCCCGATGATAAGCAGGCACTCCTTAAGAAAACACTGTTGTTGCAGATCGACATAATAAGGGCTTTTGCCGAAGCTCCTACAGCCCATAACCAAGAAGCGCTTAAAAAGATAAGCAACGCCGGCAATTCGGATTCGGAAACCGATGCCTTGGTAAACTGGTCGGAACTCTATCCCGTAATCGACGAGCTTTACGAAAAATTCCACGCTAACCTGTTGAACGATTATCCCGGAGTACTATCCGAAAGGGAGATACAGATTCTTTGCCTCCTTCGTGCCGGTTTCTCGACAAAGGAGATCGGTGTATTGATTCAGCAGACCTCAAACTCGGTTTATGTCAGCAAAACATCCATCAGAAAGAAGCTCGGATTACTCCCCAAAGAAGATTTCATAGCGTTTCTGACTACCCGTAAACCCTCTTCAGGGAAGGCTTAAGGCCGCTAAAGGGCGATTTAAGATTTCAAGGATACATAGCCGCTGAATATCAACTGATTACATATCGGATTTAAGAAAATTTTGTCACTGTTTAAGTAGGCATGAAAGCCATGTCTACGCTAATTTTGCAGTGTAAAAATTCAAAAACCAAACGATATGAAAAAATCAGTTTTAATTCTAATCGCAATCATCACATGGCTTTCGGCAGCCGCACAAACCGAACGCCGACTTAATGAGGTGACGGTCGTTGCCTCTCGCACGACAACCGATGCCGAAGGCTACACCACCAATCTTCGTGGTTCTGATATAACAAAAGGCAAGCCTGCAGTCGATGTCCTCGGCTTTCTCCCAAACATATCACACGAAAACGGCACATTTAAAATCAACGGACTTGCCGCAAGTGAGATATACGTTGACGGCGTGAAACTCTCCGACCTGTCGGAACTTGACAACATTCCCGGCGAAATGATCGACAAGGTACAGGTAAAATACCTTGCCGGAGCCGACCATAATGCATCGCTCAGCGGAGGAAGCATAATGATTACACTCCGTCGTCCTCCTGAGGGAGGCTATTACGGCAGTATCTCGGCAAATGCCGACTGGTACAGAAGTTGCGACTTCGGTAATGCGGGAATAAGCGGTATGATAAACTATCGATATAAGGGATTAAGCGTATATGATAACCTATATGCCGGGAATACAAAATTTGAGGAGAATTCCGCACAGACATTAAGCGGCCCCGACCTTCACACATTCCTGACCGAAACTTCAAAATCTCACGGATTCAATTTCAGAAACCGTCTTAGCCTCACACAGCAGCTTCAATCAGGCGCGCAATTGGGAGGATGTTATCTTATATCCATGTCATCGCCTCGCCCGTCATCCGTGTCTTATGACGGCAACACAATTTCATCGATCAGCAGCCGTGAAAACACATCGTTACAGGAAGGCACACTAATGTTCATGCAACCGCTTGGCTCACGCGGCACTCAATTGCAGCTTACCGCCGACTATCTTAACCGTCACAGCAATGACAACAGTTGCTATTTTCTCGATTCGGAAAAGGCGGCTGCAATAAAGGAAACCACCAATCTGAATCTGTGGAAGGTCAAAGCCGATATCATATATCCGCACAGTCGCTCTCTTATATGGAAGTTCGGTGCATCCGCACAGTTTATATCCTCACATTATACTCCTGCCGACATCCTTAAAAACGACAGATTTGAAACGAGCGACATCCCAACCAAAACCTCCGGCTTTACTCCTATTGTATATGCTTCGGCACAAGGTCGGATTTGGAAGCTTAAATATAGTGCCGGAATGAACTGGCAACTAAACCGCATAGCCTACGAAGACCGTTCAGCCAACCGCAAAAGCACAAACACTCAATGGTCAATGAATCCCACAGTTCAGGTTATGATGCCGTTTGGCCCGGGAATGAGCCATGCCTTAATGATGAGCTATAAACGAACATTGAGCGATATCCCCTACACCGCCATATCCTCTGTTATAAACTGGAGTGACGCATATAACTACACCGTAGGAAATCCCGATCTCAGAGCTCAGTCGGCCGACATTGTCATGGCCGGACTGTCGCTACTGCGAAACAAAATCAACATCACCGCTCTTTATGCCGTGTCACATGACCGTATCTACTGGCAGACATTGCAAAGCGGAGAGAATCCCGATGTATTTTATACGATGCCATTAAACATCAAGAGTCAGGGTATATGGGGCTTTGGTGCTGAATGGATTGAATCTCCGTCACGGGTGTGGCGTTTCAAACTATCAGGACGCGTAGAGATTACTCCCGAAAACACGATGCTTGACGGAATACATTACAACAAGACTCGCTTAAAGGAATATTTCTACTTCAACAACAACTTCCGATTCGGTCATGGCTGGGGAGGAATGCTTAACGCCAACTTTGAGCCCACGTTCCGCACTCTCGACCGCACATATCATGCCGTTTACAACGTAAGCGGACAGATTTACCGAACATTCCTAAATGACAACCTTCAGATTGCATTGGAATTCACTCCGATAGGAAACCGTCGAAAGCTCGACCGATATGCCGTCACAAACAAAGTTTCCTATAAATATACTACTCCGGTACAGTATGTGGGATTCTCGCTTACATGGAATTTCTCAGGAGGCAAAAGCGTAAATGTAGATGTTGTTGACGGCATCCAGGACTACTACGAAACCAAAGACAATAAATGATAATTAATATAATTATGAAGAAAACAGTAATGATTGCATTGGCGATGTCAGCTCTAATTTTTGCGGCATGTCGTCACACCACTGACTCCGATTATGGGGCCGAACAAATGGAATTTGCCAAAGAGCAGGAAGAGTTGGAAGCAGAGCAGGAAGAGCTTCGCCGCGAGTATGAAAAGATGAAAGATGAATATCTTCGCGAAAAGGCTGAGTTTCAAAAGGAACGGCAAGCACTTAAGAAAGGCGTGAGAAAAGAAGAACGTAAGGCCAAGACAATAAAGCGTGACTCAACCAAATGTCAATTAAACGAAAATGAAGTTTCGGAATTGACCGATAAAGTTAAATCAGCAGGACTGTGGCCAACTGATAAATAGAGTGATGCTCGGTATAGCAAGCGACCTTGACAATTGTCGGGGTTGCTTGTGTTATTAAAAAGAGGAATGCTCTTTCACTTTAGGAATATGATTTCGGGGGATTCGGTATCTGACTTGCGGTATAGATTGTGGCTTGTCATGTAGTCGTTCAACAATGCGCTACGTTGTCTTAACGTAGCCGGAGTAGATGCAACGGCGGCAAGTTCATCCTTATCGGGCGATGTGACGGCTTCCGATGATGCTATAATGATTATTCCGGGGAAGAATTCGGTTGATGAAGTTTCGCGCTCAAATGGCTCTATCGACATCTCATTGCCGTCAACCGACAATAGCGCCGTGTAATGTATAACTCCTCGGTCAAGCACCGCATGAGCGAGATAACGCTTCATAATCCCCCCTATTATTTCTTTCCGTTACGGTACTCCTTTACATTACCTCGGAAATAGGTGCTTGGGGAGAATCGCGAACGCACAAGCGATATACTGTCGAGATACACGCTTTCGCCGGGGATGGGGTTCATGGAGATGTTGCCATAGATGTATTTTGCCGTCTTAGCCGAATCGGTGACAAGCTTCAATTCATTCCATCCGTCCTGGTTGACCGATGATACCATGTAATCGCTCGTACCGTCGGTATAGTCGACAGCCATCGTCCAATTGATTGTCGACAAGCGGTTGTTGGCGTAGAAACGCCAGGTATATACATCGCCCTTCTCCCAGTTCTCATCACGCGAAAATGAGAACTTAACGTTGTCAACCGGCTCTCCGTTGAAGAAATGACGATAAGGCACCTCGCTCCATGCATCAACCGAGTCGCCCACGACTGCAAGATGCAAACGCTCGCCGCCGGACGACACATCGGCATTCTTGATGTCCTTTTCAAGCTGTTCGATCACGCCGTCGTAGATCTCTATGTACTTCTCGACATTGTGGCCGTACCACACGAGCGAAGTGTCGACCTGCTCGGCCGTTACGCCGTGTTTGGCATATATTGACTGCTTGACAACCTTGCGCATTGAGTCACTGCTGTAGGCCGATCGGTTAAGGTCGATTACGCTCTCACCCTTGTGTATGTCGACAAGCAATGATGTCATCTCCTTTGGCCCGATTACATAGTCGGGTGTGCGGTCGCAAGCCTGAAACATGGAGCCTGCTATCGCAGCGATGAACAATGTCTTGAATATTGTGACAAATCGGCGCATGGGCAAGTGACTCAGCGGTTATTTGTTATTACTATCATTCGATTCGGCAATCTCTTCCGACTTGTGAGGCGAAGAGAGATACTTGGAATAGAATATTATCAACACGAGGATACCAACTGTGATGGCGGCATCGGCGATGTTGAATATCGGTTGGAAAAAGAGGAAATGGTCGCCTCCTACAAAAGGCATCCATTCAGGCCAATAGAAGCTGAACAACGGGAAGTAAAGCATATCGACCACCTTGCCGTGGAACAAGGCCGCATATCCGCCTTCGGGAGGAAACATCGTAGCCACCTCGGGGGGATAAGGATTGTTGAATATCAATCCGTAAAACACGGAATCTATAATATTGCCGGCTGCTCCTGCCGTAATCAGCGCGAAACACACTATATAGCCGCTCTTGATGTAGGATTTACCCTTTATGCGGCATATATAGATGATCAGCGCCGCTACAGCGACAATGCGGAACAGGGTGAGAAACAGTTTGCTTCCCACCTCCATTCCGAATGCCATACCGTTGTTTTCTATGAAATAGAGATAGAACCAATCGGCTATTTTGTACTCTTCACCAAGATAGAAATGAGTTTTAATCCAAATCTTGAAAATCTGGTCGATTAAAAGTACGCCGATTATAATGATCGTTGCGAGCCAGCCTTTGGACAGCTTCATCAAATTTATTGCTTTTGTGTTGTTTTGTTGTTCTACTTTTTGCTGTTTTGCTGCTTTACATCGATGCTCAATGTTGCATGGGGAACAGCACGAAGCCTCTCCTTGGGAATCAGCTTGCCGGTTGCACGGCATATCCCGTAGGTCTTGTTCTCGATGCGCACGAGTGCAGCCTGAAGATGTTGAATGAACTTCATCTGACGCTGTGCCAATTGTCCGGCCTCCTCTTTTCCCAATGTACTTGCGCCCTCTTCAAGCACCTTGAATGTGGGCGATGTGTCGGCGGTGTCATTGCCGTCATTGTTCATCACGTTGGCTTTCAACAGGTCGTAGTCGCGCTGTGCCTTTTCAAGCTTGGCGAGAATCAACTCCTTGAATTCCTGGAGTTCTTCATCGGTATACCTTGTCTTTTCGCTCATGGTTGTAGTGCTTTTAATTATTTTAGGTTTAGTTGTTCAGTTCTATGAGTACCTTGACTTCGGTTCCGTCAATGTCGAGAACCTCGGCCGCAGCATCATCGGCAAGTTGTGCCACTTCCAGTGAGGTGGCAAGTACTTGCTTGGCTATATAGTCGCCATAGGCCTTGATTGCCTCCTCGGTAGCCGGATCGGGAGCAAACGTGAGCTTGATTTTGTCGACAATGTCATAGTTGCGTCCCTTACGTATGTTCTGGATGCGGTTCACTATGTCACGTGCTATACCCTCGTTGCGCAGTTCGTCGGTGATTGTCACATCAAGAGCGACGGTTATATTGCCGTCGTTGGCTACCTGCCATCCGGGAATGTCTTCCGATATTATTTCAACATCGGCAAGCTCAACCGAAGCCTTGACACCGTCGATGTCAAACTCCATCGAGCCGTTACGTTCCAATGCGGCGATATCGGCCTGTGACATGGAGCTTATGGAGGCGGCAACGCTCTTCATTGCCTTTCCGAATTTCGGGCCGAGCTTCTTGAAGTCGGGTTTAACGCGTTTTACGAGCACACCTTCATCGTTGCCTACATACTTTATGGTCTTTACGTTTACCTCATTGAGTATCAAGTCGGCCATCGACTCTATCATCTCCTTCTGTGCTTCATCGAGCACGGGAATCATCAATGTCGACAGCGGCTGACGCACCTTTATATTGACCTTGCGGCGCAATGAAAGCACCATCGATGTTATCTCCTGGGCCAGCTTCATGCGTGCTTCAAGATTCTCGTCGCTTTCTCCTGCCTCGGGGAAGAGTGCCAGATGCACCGATTCGGTCGAGCCTTTGGTGACCGAAGTCAAGTCGGTATAAAGACGGTCGGCAAAGAACGGCGATATGGGAGCCATCAACAAGGCCACGGTTTCAAGACAGGTGTACAGAGTCTGGTAAGCCGACAACTTGTCGACATCCATCTCGCCTCCCCAGAAACGCTTGCGGTTAAGACGCACATACCAGTTGCTGAGATTGTCATTGACAAAGTCGTTTATGGCACGGGCTGCCTTGGTGGGCTCATAGTCGTCGAGAGCTTCGTCAACCTCACGAATGAGCGTGTTGAGCAATGAGAGAATCCAGCGGTCTATCTCGGGACGCTCGGTCAGCGGAACCTGCGGTGCGCTGTTGTCAAATCCGTCGACATTGGCATAGAGTGCAAAGAACGAATAGGTGTTGTAAAGTGTCGCAAAGAGCTTGCGGGCAGTTTCCTTGACACCTTCCGAGTCATATTTCAGGTTATCCCATGGCGATGAGTTTGCTATCATGTACCATCGCAACGGGTCGGATCCGAATTGCTCTATCGCCTCAAACGGATTCACGGCATTGCCGAGTCGCTTTGACATCTTGTTGCCGAAACGGTCGAGTACAAGACCATTGGATATAACAGCCTTATAGGCAACCGAGTCAAATACCATTCCTGCTATTGCATGGAGTGTGAAGAACCATCCGCGTGTCTGGTCAACACCTTCGGCTATGAAATCGGCCGGATAGAGTTCACCCGAATCAAGTCCCTTCTTGTTCTCAAAGGGATAGTGAATCTGGGCATAGGGCATCGCACCCGAATCAAACCACACATCGATCAGGTCAAGTTCGCGGTGCATCGGTTTGCCAGAAGGCGACACAAGCACTATGTCGTCGACATAGGGACGGTGAAGGTCGATTTTCTCGTAATTGGCCTTGGTGTATTCGCCGGGCACAAATCCTTTTTCCTTATAGGGATTGGCCGACATAACGCCAGCGGCTACAGCCTTCTCTATTTCATTGTAAAGTGTTTCAACGCTGTCGATGCATATCTCCTCGGTGCCGTCCTCGCTGCGCCATATGGGCAGAGGTGTGCCCCAATAGCGGCTGCGTGACAGGTTCCAGTCCTGAAGATTTTCAAGCCACTTGCCAAATCGGCCGGTGCCTGTCGACTGCGGTTTCCACTTTATTGTTTCGTTGTTGGCCATCAATGCTTCACGAGCCGATGTTGTGCGTATAAACCAGCTGTCGAGCGGGTAATAGAGCACGGGCTTGTCGGTTCGCCAGCAATGAGGATAGTTGTGTACATGCTTCTCAATCTTGAATGCGGTTCCGGCCTGCTTCATCTCCATACACAGGACTATGTTCAGGTCTTCGCTCTTTGATGCGGCAGCTTCGTCATACTTACCGTCGACATTGAATTTCGGGTCGTAGGCATTCTTCACATAGTCACCTGCATGTTTCTCGTAGGCGGCTACATTGACGCATTTATCCACAAATTCAGGAGCGCACTCATCGATTGTGTAATATTTACCGGTAAGGTCGACCATGGGGCGTGTTTCGCCTCTGCGGTTTATCATAAACAGCGAGGGGATGCCGGCAAGCTTGGCAACCTTGGCGTCATCGGCACCGAAAGTGGGCGCGATGTGTACGATACCCGTACCGTCTTCAGTTGTAACGTAATCGCCGGGGATTACACGGAAGGCTTCAGCTTCGAGTTCAACAAACTTGTCCTTGCCCACTGAAAACACCTTTTCGGGATTGGCTGCAGCGTAATCCTGTACAAATCCGGGTGCATTGGCGTCGATGCGCTCAACGGGCTTAACCCAGGGCATAAGCTGCTGATAGTGCATTCCGAGAAGATCGTTGCCTATATATGAACCCACTACACGGTAAGGCACAATCTTGTCGCCGGGCTTGTACTCGTCAAGCGGCATTTCGGCTCCTTCAGCCTTAAAGTAGGCCGAAAGACGCTCCTTGGCAAGAACGGCGCTTATCTTCTCTCCGGTGTAGGGATTGTAGGTCTGTACGCACACATATTCAATCTTCGGGCCAACGCACAGTGCAGTGTTTGACGGAAGTGTCCACGGTGTTGTGGTCCATGCGAGGAAGCAGGGAGTACCCCATTCTGTCATTTCGGGACGCGGATCCTCGATTTTGAAAGCGGCGGTCACCGTAGTGTCCTTTACATCGCGGTAACATCCCGGCTGGTTGAGCTCATGGGTGCTGAGGCCGGTTCCTGCAGCCGGCGAATAGGGCTGTATCGTATAGCCCTTATAGAGGTAACCCTTCTTGTGAAGCTGACTGAGCAACCACCACACCGATTCGATATAACGGTTGTCGTAGGTGATATAGGGGTCATTCATATCGACCCAGTAACCCATGGAGTTGGTAAGATTTTCCCACTCCTTGGTGTACTTCATCACTTCGCGACGACAAGCGGCATTATAGTCATCTACCGAAATCTTCTTTCCGATATCTTCCTTGGTTATTCCGAGTGCTTTCTCCACGCCGAGCTCTACGGGTAGTCCGTGAGTGTCCCATCCGGCCTTTCTCTTAACGTGGAAACCCTTCATCGTCTTATAACGGCAGAAGATGTCCTTTATGGTTCGTGCCATGACATGGTGGATGCCGGGCATACCGTTGGCCGAAGGAGGGCCTTCATAAAAGACAAAAGAGGGACAACCCTCGCGCACCTTCATACTCTGCTCAAACAGATGTTCCTTATTCCATCGGTCGAGCACTTGACGATTGATATCTGAAAGATTGAAACTGTCGTATTCGTTAAATTTCTTTTTCATGTAGTGGACTATTAGTGCTACTTAAAAAATTTTTGCAAAGTTACAATAAATAGCTGCAATGTGAAAGTCATTGACTGTTTTTTTATTATATAAGGTGTTATTTTGGAATTTACAATAAAAAAGGCGCGACATCCTGTTGAATGTCACGCCCCGTAATCATTTATCTTAGCATCACTTGGCATGCTGGTAAAGATAACGCTTTATCGACCGCTTGGGCGTCTTTTCAAACTCTTCGTTATAGAGTTTCACCTTGCGGATCTGTGAATAGGCCGGCAAATACTTATTGAGAGCCGCTATGTTGTCGTCCATTATCTTGCTGAGCGCATCGGTGTGGATGCCCTGCTTGGTTGCGAGCTCGAGATCGGGATATATCAATGCTGCCAATTGTCCGTCGCTGTCTACTACAAGCGATTCGGCCACATATGGCATATTGTTCAGTTTCTGCTCAATCTCCTCGGGATATATGTTCTGTCCCGACGGGCCGAGAATCATGTTCTTATTACGACCCCTTATGTATATGAATCCGTCGGAATCCATAGTGCATAGGTCGCCCGTATTCATCCAACCGTCCTTCATCACGGCATCGGTAGCATCTTTGTTCTTGTAATATCCCTTCATTACATTGTCGCCGCGCACCCACAATTCGCCCGGTATATGCGCAGGATCGGGTGAATCGATGCGGCCTTCCATTCGGTCGACAATCTGTCCGCACGAGCCGGATCGCTGCTTGTCCCATTGAGCATAAGCGACAAGAGGAGCACACTCGGTCATGCCATATCCCACAGTGTAGGGGAAATTGATGCGACGGAGGAATGTTTCCACATCCTTGTTAAGCGCGGCACCGCCAATGATTATCTCTTGTACATTTCCGCCAAATGCGCTCATGAGCTGAGTCTTTATCTTTTCAAGCAGTCGGTCGTCTATTACGGGAATGTGCATCAACAGCTTCATCAACGGCTTGTCGAGCAGCGGGAACACCTTGGTCTTCACTATCTTCTCGATAATCAGCGGAACCGTCACGATCAATTTGGGACGCACCGTGGCAAACGCCTCAAGGATAACCCTCGGCGAGGGCATTCGGGTAAGGAAGTAAACGTGACAACCCTTTACCAGCGGATGTAGCAACTCCACTATGAGGCCGTACATGTGAGCAAGCGGAAGCATGCACACTATCCCATCGCCGGGATTAAGGAAGGTAAGACCGTCGATTGTAAACTGGATGTTGCTCCACAGGTTGTTGTAGGTCAACATGACGCCCTTTGAGAATCCCATCGAGCCCGAGGTGTAGTTTATCAACGCCAATTCATCCTTCTTCTCCTTGTAGTAGACGACATCATCGGGAGTGAATCGCTCGGGATACCTCTTGCCGAATATCTCGTTGAGATGCTCTCGGGCATTGGTAAGACGCTTGTTTCGCGACATTATAATCGAATAATCGTGAAGTCTTATTACGCCCTCAAGACCGTTCATCGAATCGGGGTCGAGATTCTCCCATATTGCATCATCGGTATAGAAGAGTTTTGCCTCGCTGTGGGTTACAAGGTGATGTATGTTGTCGGCCTTGAATTCATGCAGAATAGGCACGGCCACAGCTCCGTAGGTTATTGCCGAAATGAATGCGACAGCCCACTGTGAAGAGTTCTTGCCACACAAGGCAATCTTGTCGCCTCGTTTCACCCCGGCCTGTTCATACAGGAGATGAAGCTTGGCGACTTTACGCGCTATGTCGCGATATTGAAATGACACTCCGTTGAAATCGGTGAGAGCAAGCTCTTCCCAATTCTTTCGCACGGAGCTTTGCAGATATCCGTTTAATGTTGTTTCCATACAATATATAATTGAATGTAATCATAAATGGTTTTACAAAAATAGCTAAAATTAGCAATCAAAGGAAATAAATCATTAATACCGGAGCAACTAATCAATGTGATTTGCCATATTTTTTCATCAATCGCTCGACAATAATTTCATCCTTTACCTCATAACAATTGCTGCATATAGGCCAACATTGATGCGGCAATTCAGGATGTAGCTCACGAATTGACATATACCTCACCGGAATCTCGACACCTGAGTTTTTATCCGGGAATATTTTACTGTAATCATAGCCGCATATAGCACAAGATGAACCGTATAATTTTCGGATAAGATCAGCTCCACTCTCCATTATAAGGTCATTATAGTCGTCAAACGCACACACGCCGGGACGCAATATATCATTACAACCGTCAAGATACTCGGCCCATAATGATTCAAGCACATCGCTATCCTTTTCATCAAGGTATCGTCCCGAATGTCCTCCGGTCCAGTCAAAAGTTGGAATTTTTTCACTTAATTTGTCGGCAGTAAACAATGCGCCACAATCAGGGTCTATAATCATTTCAATTTCGGCATCGGCATAATATGTTCTGCGATTCTTGCCGCTCCAGTCTTTACCCTTATATGCCTCACCATAGAAGTATCCCGACAACACGATACCGTTTTCTTTGGGATTATCACTACCGCAACGCATTAGAAATACACGTTGACCGGACTCCAATTTCTTATACTCCCATACATTCCAGGATATAGTATTGTCGAGGTCCAGATTACTGATGCACTCCTTGAACTCATCTTTGGTGAAGGCTGATATTGCAGGATTCCAAAACAGTATACATGTCATAATGGCTAAAATTTTTTGATTTATGCGAATTTAATAAATATTTTGAATTCATTCGCGACATTATGGGGTGAAATCGGGTTATACGATGCATTATCTTTGTCGAAAAATAGAATTGAGATATGGAAACATCACACAACAAGCGAGGCACCAAGTTTAAATTTGACAAGGAATGGACCGACGCCATTATACGATTACCAAAGCACTATCAGGATGAGTTGTACAATGCAATCGAGGCTTATCAGCGCGATTTGACCGTAATTGATGTAAGCGAAGGTGTGCCCAGAGCCATCTTCATGTTGATAATGCCTACAATACGCCGCCGATATATAGCACGACAAAACAGCCGCATGGCACGCGAACGAAAAAGAGCGGTTAGAAGCTCTGTCATGAAAGAAAAATCGTCAAAAATTCATAATGCCCCAAATATTTGCAGTCCCGAGCCGGAAACTGAACCGATTGCGGCAACCCCGCCGCAGATAGCTAAAGACACCAACAAAAAGCGACATCGAAACGCACTGAAAAGGATCAAGCGTCACGCATCACGACGCGACAAATATTTGCCTTCGATTTAACAAATCCATGAACAGGAGTGTTATAGCTATATCAACTCAACATTTTTATTTATGGATAAATTCAATGCCTTGACAACTGTCGATGAAATGTTCATGGACATGGCGGCCGAATTGGCCGAAGTCAATGTCAGCGAAGGAGGAGGGCCTTTCGGTGCAGTGATAGTGCTTGACGGCACTGTCATTGCGACCGGAGTGAATTCCGTGACACGCGACAACGACCCTACAGCCCATGCCGAAGTGAACGCCATACGCAATGCTTGTGCAGCCTTAGGAACATTCAAGCTCGACCAATGCGTTGTGTATAGTTCCTGCGAGCCGTGTCCCATGTGCCTTAGCGCACTCTATTGGGCAGGCGTGAAACGCATATACTACGGAAACACCAAGGAGGATGCCGACCGAATCAACTTTAGTGACAAGTTCATTTACCAGCAGCTCGACAAGCCGCCGGTAGAACGCGCCATACCCTGCATCCATGTCAATAGCAAGCGCGCTATAAAAGCATTTGAGATGTGGGCCGACAAGAATGACAAAATCACCTATTGAACAGGTCGCCCTGCCTGATGCCTTTGGCTTTGAGATAGGAGTTGAGCTTGTGGGTGAACTCGTAGTTTTTCAATCCCCATTGCGGAGAGATCAACAGGGATGCAGGCGACTGACTCGTAAACCGCTCTATTGCTATGGCGGGATTCATCCGTGCAACAATTCGCGAACATAGATCAATATATTCATCGACCGTGTAACCGGGCACAGTGTACAGCCGAGCCTCGAGGTCGCGTGCAAGTTTCGTGCCCTTTATTATCTGAAGCTGATGTAGCTTAACGGTATCGACGGGCAATTGCGACACTGCGTCGATTGTCGACATGATGGTGTCATCGTTCTCCCCGGGAAGTCCTAAGATGAGATGCAGCCCTACCGGTATTCCGGCATCGGCAGTGCGGTTGACGGCATCAACGGTGTCGTTCCATGAGTGGCATCGGTTAATCAGCTTCAATGTTGAATCGCACGACGATTCAGCGCCATACTCCACCATCACAAAGTGACTCTCATTAAGTCGCGACAGGTAGTCAAGCAGTTCATCGGGCATGCAGTCGGGCCGGGTTCCTATTATCAATCCGTCGACATCGGGCTGTGCCAGTGCCTCCTCATAGAGAGCCGAAAGTCGGCTTATTTCAGCAAATGTGTTGGTATAAGCCTGAAAGTAGGCCAGATAGCGCATCGACGGATATTTGCGGTTGAAAAATCGCTTCCCTTTCTCAATCTGTTCAGCTACCGACAGCTGCGGCTTGCAATAGTCGGGATTGAACGTTTGGTTATTGCAGTAGGTACACCCTCCCCTGCCCACTGTGCCGTCACGGTTAGGGCATGAGAATCCGGCGTTTATGGAAATTTTCTGCACCTTCCCGTCGAAGTGTTCGGCGAGAAAGTCGGCATAGTCACGATAAGCTTCAGCCATGGGGAGCAATCACAGGCGAGTGGCCTTATTCAGTAGATAGGCGTCGAGCAGAGTCATAGCCGCCATTGCATCGACCACGGGCACGGCGCGCGGCAATACACATGGATCATGGCGACCACGTGCCTTCAGCGTCACGGGATTTCCCGAATCGTCAATTGTCGGCACCTCTTGCAGCAATGTGGCCACAGGCTTGAACGCAACTCTGAAATATATGTCTTCGCCATTGGATATTCCGCCCTGTATTCCGCCGGAATTGTTGGTTGTAGTCGATACCTTTCCGGCGGCATCGGTGACAAAACTGTCGATCATCTCGCTGCCTCGGTGGCTTACACCGGCAAATCCCATTCCGTATTCAAATCCTTTCACGGCATTTATGCCGAGCATGGCTGCTCCAAGCATTGCATGCAGCTTGCCGAACACCGGTTCACCGAGTCCTGCCGGCACACCTTTTATGACGCAGGTGATAATGCCGCCTATGGTGTCGCCTTCGCCCTTTATTTTGCGTATCAGCTCCCGCATACGTGCGGCCATTTCAGCATCGGGACACCTCACGTCGTTGCTGTCGATTGTCGAGAGATCATATTTTGTATAATCGGCGGAGAGCGACAAGTCGCCCACAGTCGATGTATAGGAGTGTATGCTTATGCCGAGTCGCTCAAGAGCCTGCATGGCAAATGCGCCTCCCACCACGCGGGCAATCGTTTCTCTTGCCGATGAACGACCGCCTCCCCGATGGTCACGCAACCCGTACTTTGTGGTATAGGTATAGTCGGCGTGCGACGGACGGAATGTGTGGCGCATATTCTCATAATCGCTTGAATGTTGATCGCCGTTCTCGACAATGAATCCGATAGGGGTTCCGGTTGTTTTCCCGTCAAACATTCCGCTCAGAATCTTTACACGGTCCTTTTCATCGCGAGCCGTAACGATTGTTGATTGTCCCGGACGGCGGCGGTCGAGCTGATGCTGAACGGCATCAAGGTCGATGTCTATGCCTGCCGGCATTCCGTCGATTATACCGCCCACAGCGGGGCCGTGGGATTCGCCGAACGTAGTCAGGCGATATATGTTGCCAAATGTATTCATAATTATTCAGTCATTGGTGTGGCTATGTCGGCCACCGTTGCCTTAACGTAGCCTATCAGGTCGCCGGGTGATACCTTGAATTGCAGGCCTCTCACCCCTGCGCTTACATAGATGAAGTCGTAATCAAGTGCCGTGGAGTGGAAATATGTAGGAAATGCCTTCTTCATCCCTATGGGCGAGCATCCACCCCTGATGTAACCGGTGAGCGGGAGCAGCTCTTTCATCGGAATCATCTCGGCCTTCTTTGCACCGGCCGTTTTGGCGGCGGCCTTAAGGTCGACCTCCATGTTACCCGGAATCACACACACGAAGTATCCGCACTTGTCGCCGTGAAGCACAAGGGTCTTGAACACCCGGTTTATGTCCTCGCCCAACTCTTCGGCCACATGGTCGGCGGCAAGATTGTTCTCATCGACCCGATAGGGAATCAACTCATAGGCAATCCGGGCCTTGTCAAGCAGCCTTGCTGCATTGGTTTTAGCTATTCCTGACATGATTACTATTTTTTGCAAAAATAATCATTCCGCATCACTTATCCAAAAGCAAGTATGCGACACGCCGTGAAGCTGTCGATTTTATATATGCTTTTTTGCGTGAGTGACGGATTATGAGTAACTTTGTATCGTGGGACGATTAATGGCAATAGATTACGGACGAAAACGTTGCGGCATAGCCGTGACCGATACGTTGCGCATTGTCGCCACGGGACTTACAACGGTGTCGACCCATGAACTCATCGATTGGGTGAAGCGGTATATCGCCTCGGAGCAGGTCGATGAAATAGTTGTGGGAAAACCCACTACCCTGCGAGGTGAGCCATCGGAGTCAATGCGCTACATCACGCCCGGCATAAGCAAGCTGCGCTCGGCGATACCCGAAGAGATTCCAATCGTGTTCTGGGACGAACGATTCACCTCGACAATGGCTCATAGAGCCATGATCGACTCAGGTATGCGCAAAAGCCGTCGACGCGACAAGGCGATTGTCGACGAGATGGCAGCCACGATAATATTGAACGACTACATTCAAAGCAAAACATATAACCAATAATGAAATTACCGATATATCTTTACGGGCACCCGGTGCTTCGCCGTGAATCGGCTGAGATAACGCCCGAATATCCCGAGCTCAAAAAGCTCGTCGCCGACATGTGGGAAACGATGTACGGTTCCGACGGTGTAGGACTTGCCGCCCCCCAGATAGGCCGCAACGACCGCATCGTGGTAATCGACAGCAATGCCGTAGCCGAACACTTCCCCGAATGTGCCGACCGCAAGTTCACATTGATAAATCCTGAGGTGGAGGTGCTCGACGGCGAAACCATAACGCGCGACGAAGGCTGCCTCAGCCTGCCCGACCTGAGTGAGGCCGTGCCTCGCATCGAACACATACGCCTTAAGTGGGTCGATGAAAACTTCGAGCCCCACGAAGAGGAGATAACCGGATTCCTGGCACGTATAGTGCAGCATGAATGTGACCACCTCGAAGGCAAGATGTACATAGACCACATTTCGCCCATACGCAAGCAATTGATCAAGGGTAAACTCAACCGCATAGTGACCGGCAAGACACGCTGCGACTATCCGGTGCGTTACGCCCCCAAGAAATAATTAATCATAACAATCAACCTGTAACGACATGGCTGACGATAAGAAAATTATCTTCTCGATGGTGGGAGTGAGCAAAATCTATCCCCCTCAAAAACAAGTTTTAAAGAACATATATCTGTCATTTTTCTATGGCGCAAAGATAGGAATCATAGGTCTTAACGGTTCCGGTAAGTCATCGCTGCTAAAGATAATCGCCGGCCTCGACAAGAGCTATCAGGGCGAAGTTGTGTTCTCGCCGGGATATTCGGTGGGATACCTTGAACAGGATCCGCAGCTCGACCCCGACAAGACGGTTATCGAGGTTGTTCGCGAAGGCGTTCAGCCCATAATGGACCTGCTTGCCGAATTTGACAAGGTGAATGAGGCATTTGGCGATCCCGATGTGCTCGACGACCCCGACAAGATGGACGCACTCATTGCCCGTCAGTCGGAATTGCAGGACAAGCTTGACGCCGCCGATGCATGGAATATCGACTCGAAGCTTGAGCGCGCAATGGATGCGCTTCAGTGTCCGCCCGACGATCAGGTTATCAAGACCCTTTCGGGGGGTGAGCGCCGTCGTGTGGCTTTGTGTCGCCTATTGTTGCAGCAGCCTGATGTGCTGTTGCTCGACGAGCCTACCAACCACCTCGATGCCGAGTCGATCGACTGGCTCGAGCAGCATCTGCAGCAATATCCCGGTACGGTAATCGCCATCACCCACGACCGTTACTTCCTCGACCATGTTGCAGGATGGATTCTTGAGCTTGACCGTGGCGAAGGAATACCCTGGAAGGGCAACTACTCTTCATGGCTCGATCAGAAGACAAAGCGCATGGCCCAGGAGGAGAAGCAGGCCAGCAAGCGTCGCAAGACACTTGAACGCGAACTTGAATGGGTGCGCATGGCTCCCAAGGCACGACAGGCTAAAGGAAAGGCCCGACTAAACTCCTACGACCGATTGCTTAACGAAGACCAGAAGGCACGTGAGGAGCGTCTTGAGATATTTATTCCCAACGGCCCGCGTCTTGGTCAGAAAGTAATCGAGGCCACATCGCTTGCCAAGGCATTCGGAAAGAAGCGCCTGTTCAACGATCTGAGCTTCTCGCTTCCGCCCAACGGCATAGTCGGTGTAATCGGCCCTAACGGCGCCGGCAAGACTACCCTATTCCGCCTTATCATGGGTCAGGAAACACCCGATAACGGAACATTTGATGTGGGCGAAACAGTCAAAATAGCCTATGTCGACCAGACTCACCATGACCTGCTGCCTGAAAAGACGGTCTATGAAGTGATTTCGCAAGGCACCGAAACATTCCGTATGGGAGGCCGCGATGTCAATGCACGAGCCTATCTGTCGAAGTTTAACTTCACGGGAGCCGATCAAGAGAAGAAGATCGGTGTGCTGTCGGGCGGCGAACGCAACCGATTGCATCTTGCCATGGCGTTGAAGGAGGAAGGCAATGTGCTGTTGCTCGACGAGCCTACCAACGACATCGATGTCAACACGCTTCGTGCCCTTGAGGAAGGTCTTGACGACTTTGCCGGATGTGCGGTGGTTGTAAGCCACGACCGCTGGTTCCTCGATAGAATATGCACCCACATTCTGTCGTTTGAAGGCGACGGCAATGTAGTGTTCTACGAAGGCTCCTACTCCGACTATGAAGAGTACAAGAAAGCCCGCAACGGAGGCAAAGAACCGCCCCGCCGCCGCTATCGCAAGCTGATGGAGTAATATCCGCATCAATCAACATAAAAATACGACCGTCGACACCCCGTCAACGGTCGTATTTTTTATATAATAAATCCATATTATTATCGGAAGATTCCACATTAAATTATGGCATGCCACAAAAAAACATTATTTTTGTGGCAAAAGTGGAAGTATGAACGAGCCGATAACGAAGTAATACACATCAACATAAAATCATGAATTGCATTAATCATTGATGAAGCTATATAAAATCAATAAAAAGGGCTACATGACAAATAATTCAATCATTTCAACGATTAAATGATTAGCTGGGCGATTAATGATCCAATCATTTCGCAATTCAATACCCAAGTCGATGCATAATACAATTGCCAATCGCATAAAAGTAATTATCCCAATATGGAATTCCTTAGATATTTAGGGAATTTTCCGAACCATATTGCTAGACGACACAGAAAATATCCCCAATATTCCAAAGATTATCCGTTGGAATCCTCATGCTAAAGAATACTTTCGGAAAAACAAATCAGTAAATTCGTCGCATCCACCTTTTATTATCTTCCATTCCCCATTGAACATGCCAAGTCCTACCATTTGATTTATCCAAAAGTAAAAATTGATAAATATTTTGAGTCGGATAGAGTTCAAACAAGCTACCAGAAATCCAAGATAGATCTTCGTTATTAATGATTATGGATCCCTCTTTATCAGTGTCCAATGACCATTGAACTTGTTCTATTCGTCCGGTTTGTGTATCCAATTTCAGAAAGTTATACATATTTTCCGTTGGATAAAACTTATAACGATTATTTGCATCAACCTTGTGAATTTTCATATCTATGTCCTCAAGTAATGCCGTTATATACGAAGATGTAGAGTCACTATCAATATTTGGCGAGTGGCCAATTTGAGCTGAAATACCAAATGCATAAAATAAAGCAAGAGTCAATAGTACAAATTTTTTCATAAATATCGCTTATTTATTATGGTTAAATATATCTTCAATCTTCGCATTTCTATGATATCCGTGTCGAACAAACGAATCGACATAAATTAATTCCTTATACCATTCTCCGTTTGCGCTCTTTTTATTTTGCATTCTCCAAAAACCGCGAACATAGATATCATTGTCATTGACAATCTTTCTAAACCATTTAGAATCCATAACTATGACTTCCTGCCCTGTTTGGTTTATAATTTTCTTTTTATCAACATATTCAAGGGGTGTGCCTTCAATCGCAGTAAATTTCCCTTGCGGAATTGTAATGGTTTCGACTTTTACATACTTTTTGACCGCAATATATGATGCGATAAAATTTGAAACAGAGCCAATAAAATTCTGCCTTTCTTCCAATGAGCCTTGAAACAAACCTTCATCTTGTATTAATGTCGATGTTATACCGACTTTCGTTAGGAGTCCAACACACTCATTGCATGAATAAAACTTGAATATACTCTTACCTTTTTCTTCTACGAAAAACCATAAATGCAATTTATTATCTCCGAATCCATAAACCAATGTAACATTTCTTTTGCATAATAGAATTCCACACTCCTCTTGTTTACTAAATTCCTGAAACAGTTCCGGCATTATTTTCTCAAATGACAAAATGGTTTTATTCATGACTTCCTCAAAAGAAGGCATAAGTAATTCCGGCAGTCCCCATATTGGTTTTTGGATTCTTATATTATCCAATTCTGCTAACTGGTCATTTAAGATTTGGCTATTTATCGGATTTGCAACTCCAGATAATAGAATATTATTAGGGTATTTAAGACTATCCGGATGTAAAAGCCACGTTATTATAGGTCGCCTTTTTATTAGCATATTCACTCTATATGTTAAAATATGATCTCTTGCAATTTCTCCCCAAGTTCAGGGAACTCCTCAGATTCAGATATAGCACTTATGATTTTTGAAAGAGCATCGAAATCTTCTTTTGAATATACGGATTCCACATTGAAATCCTTATCGCATAAGAATATATATTCACCAAATAAATCAAGAGTTCCTGCCCCATTCAAACTCTTAAACTTATGATATACTATCCATCCATTAAAAGCGCCTTCCTCAATTTCGGACTGACGTGTTTTTATGTTCTCAAATTGGGCCTGTATGCGATCTTTTGTATTATCTAGTAGCCGTTGATTTTCATCTCGTTCATTCTTTGCACGGTCATATTCTCCACGACTATATGTTGACGAAAATCTATTTGGTGACCAAATGTCCATAGATCTTTCAGCATGTTCAACATTACGGGCATATTCCTCTGCTGATTGGAATAATTTTAGCATCTCCAAAGTAAATTCAATTGCCTTATTATCATAGGATAACGAAACAAAAAAACTATCTACTTTTGTTTGTAGGGGCTCATAGCTTTTAAAATGATACAATGTGCCTTTAAGATATTTGGCCGCCATTTGTTGTGCCTTTTCTTCTTTAGATTGTCCACAAGAACACATACTTAAAAAGGCAATAACGGTGATTAACATGGTCTTTGCTTTCATATTGCAAGTTTTCAATTGGTTAATATTGTTCTACCTACAATTCCTTAAGCAGACTAAATCATAAACACGAAGCGTGGAACTGCAATGCCACGTTCTAAGTCGGAGGTCGTAGGAAAACCTTTTTAAGAGAAATGGTAATAGCAGCCCACGCCGTTAGCGTGAGAACCACTATGCGCATTCTCTTAAAAGTCTTGAATTTCCTACGTTCCCGACTCTGAGATGAGCATAACGCTTCTTATTTTTCAAATGTCATGACGGGGATTACTCCCACTCAATTGCAAAGTTAAGACTTTTTGCGTTGCTAGTCAATAGCCAGCGCCAAAATAAGTTTGGTTTGGTTCATATAAAGATAAGCAAAAACATCTTTCAGTTGATTTATTGCGAGGAAAAGATTAATTTTGAACTCCAATCAAGCTATCACATTATCACATGAATAATAAGAGGAACGTAATATTTCGCAGAATAGGATTATCGTTGGCTGCACTTGCTATAGTCGTCACCATATTTACCGTTATTGCCAATGTTGTGGTTGAACGCAGCACACGCGACCGAATATATGACAACATTGATGCCCTGCCCCACAATCGCGTGGCCCTACTGCTCGGAACTTCGCCGCTTAACCGTTACGGCACACCTAACTCCTACTTTACCAACCGCATCAATACCGCAGTAAAGCTGTTCCGTCAAGGAAAGATAGATTACATAATCGTGAGCGGCGACAACCACACACGACAATATGACGAAACAACGGCCATGAAGGACTCACTCATGGCTCACGGCATTCCCGAGGATGCAATAGTGCCTGACTATGCCGGATTCCGCACTCTCGACTCAGTGGTGAGAGCAAAGGAGGTCTTCGGCTGCGATTCATTGACAATAATATCACAGGCCGACCATAACGCACGTGCCCTCTATCTTGCCGAGAAAAGCGGCATCGAGGCAGTGGCAATAGCTGCCCCCCTGCGTGCCGGACGACTGGTGAGAGTGCGACTTGCATTGCGTGAATGGCTCGCCCGTGACAAGATGATGCTTGATCTGCTTGTAGGGAAACGACCGCATTTTCTCGGCGAAAAAATCGAAATTCCACAATCGCCATCAAATCCTTACGCCCCGCTGAAGGAGAAGCTTACCCAATACATAGCCGATAAAAATGCCCGAATCGGAATCGCTGTACTTGTCAATGGCCGATACTCGGTATCGGTAAATGGCGATTACGCATTTCCAATGTTGAGCGTTTACAAATTTCCAATCGCCATGGCCGTGGCCGAATATTGCCGAATGCGTGACATCGACTTCTCGGATTCATGCCTCGTTACAGCCGGCGATTTACATCGCGATACTTACAGCCCCATGCTGAAGAAATACGCCGATGTCGACACCGCGTCAATCACATTTGATGAATTGCTGGCCTATGCCCTTCAGCAAAGCGACAACAATGCATCGGACATTTTGCTGAATTGCGTAGGCGGAGCCGCTTCGGCCAATGAATACGTATCGGCGACCGGAATAGAAGGCGTTACAATCAAATGGAGCGAGGACGACATGCACATCGATGTGTCGCGATGCTATGAAAATTCAGCCACCCCTGTAGCCATGGCTAAACTGATGTGGACATTTGACTCCCAATATAACGACACACTGTCGAAACGCATAAAGCAACTGATGGAGTCATGCGAAACAGGTCAGGCACGACTGGCCAAGCCTTTGATTGAATCCAATGCGGTAATAGGCCATAAAACGGGAACCGGTTTCATAAATCCCGATGGCAGCCTCATGGCTGTAAACGATGCCGGATACGTGCATCTTCCCGACGGAACACACTACAGCATAGCAGTGTTCATAGCCGACTCATACTACGACATGGAGCATACCGAGGATATAATTGCCGATATTTCGGAAATGACAGTAGAGTTCATAACCAACGCAAATTGATGACTATGACAAATATTCAGGACAATAAACAAGATCCGTTGAAGCTGATATTCAACTATAATAATGTGTTTTACAGCTTTTTCTATGATGACACAAGCAGTTGCATACATCGTTCCCGTGAGTTTGCCATAAATTATGTGCGCTCCGGAGAGATGATGTTGGACAATGGTAAAGAAAAGATACATGTACACAAAGGTGAATGTGTATTCATTCCACGTGACTACAAAATCACCATGTACAAAAAGTCGCATAACGGTGAACGTTATTGCGGGATATTTTTGATGTTTACGCGCAACTTCCTGCGTGACATGTATAATAATTGGGATATAATACTGCTCCGGCCCAGATCAAGAAAATGGACAATGCTGTCATGATTCTGCCTGAAACTGTGGAACTTGAGTCGCTGTTTGCCTCGATGTCACCCTATCTCAATCCCGATGTCAAGCCAAAGGATGAATTCATGAGCCTAAAATTGCAGGAAGGTCTTATGGCTCTTCTTGCTATCGATGAAGGTTTTGCGCCTTTGATGTTTGACTTCAGCAAACCATGGAAAATGGATATACTCGACTTCATGGAAGAGAACTATACGAGCGACCTAAGCATAGAAGAGATTGCCCATTACACCGGACGAAGCCTTGCAACATTTAAGCGTGATTTTAAGAAAATAAGCGATCTTACTCCCGAAAAATGGCTTATAGCCCGCCGACTTGAAAAAGCATACGAACTCATTAAAGGCGGCCGTAAAAAGGTGGTGGATGTATACGCCGAGGTTGGATTTCGTAATCCGTCACACTTCTCCACTGCATTTAAAAAGCGTTTCGGAATCGCCCCCGCGGCAATTATGCCATAATTGTGACACCATCAGAAATATTATAAAATTCTTAGAATTGCTTGTTTATTCGATGACAAATTGCCATACATTTATTGCGAATCGCTAAATATAAAAGCAAGTGTAGCCATAATCTAATTATTTGATTTACAAAATTTTTATTTTCTAAGTTTCTTTCTAAGTAGGGGTCCTAAATTTTCTTAGTATTTTCTAAGTTTTTCCGTTCATACTGCACATGGGATGTGTCGTTATGTACGTAAAAAATAGGCGATAACCCCTTTTTCATCAAGGGCTTATCGCCTATCTATCTGGTTGTCAGAATATTCCGATTATCCCTCGATTGCAGCCTGCGCCGCAGCTACACGAGCGATGGGAACGCGGTAGGGTGAGCAGCTCACGTAGTTCATGCCAAGCTTAGCACAGAACTTAACTGATGAGGGTTCACCTCCGTGCTCGCCGCAGATACCCACTTTGAGTTCGGGCTTGGTGGCGCGACCCTTCTCAACGCCCATGCGTACGAGCTGGCCAACACCTTCCTGGTCGAGTACTTCAAAGGGATCGGTTTTGATAATGCCGTGCTCCTTGTAGAACTTGAGGAACTTGGGAGCGTCGTCACGAGAGTAACCGAAGGTCATCTGAGTCAAGTCGTTGGTTCCGAATGAGAAGAAGTCAGCAACAGTTGCAATCTGGTCGGCGGTCAAGGCAGCGCGGGGCACCTCAATCATTGTACCTACCTTGTAGGGAACTGATTCGCCTCTTTCCTCAAATACCTTTGCAGCAGTGATGTTGATTACATCGGCCTGGTTCTGGATTTCCTTCAATGTACCAACAAGAGGAATCATGATTTCAGGATGTACATCGATACCGCGAGCCTTCATGTTGAGAGCAGCCTCGATGATGGCGCGGGTCTGCATTTCAGTGATTTCGGGATAGGTGATACCAAGACGGCAACCACGGTGACCGAGCATCGGGTTGAATTCCTCAAGGCTGTCAACCTTAGCCTTAACTTCCTCAAGAGTCAAGCCCATTTCCTGAGCGAGCTCTTTCTGAGTGGCAGTCTGGTGAGGTACAAACTCGTGCAACGGGGGATCGAGAAGACGGATGGTAACTCCGTAGCCGTCCATAGCCTCGAAGATGCCTTCAAAGTCACCGCGCTGCATGGGAAGAAGCTTCTTAAGAGCGTTGCGACGGCCGTCGACATCATTTGAAAGAATCATCTCGCGAACAGCCTTGATGCGGTCGCCTTCAAAGAACATGTGCTCGGTGCGGCAGAGGCCGATACCCTGAGCGCCGAAGTTGCGAGCCTGCTTTGCATCGCGGGGAGTGTCGGCGTTGGTGCGTACGAGTGTCTTGGTATATTTTGCAGCGAGGTTCATGATTGCGCCAAAGTCGCCTCCAAGTTCGGGCTCGGTAGTGGGAACCTGACCGTCATAAACTTCACCTGTAGAACCGTTCAACGAAATCCAGTCGCCTTCCTTGTAAACCTTACCGCCCATCTCAACAGTCTTGGCCTTGTAGTCAACCTTAATTTCACCGGCTCCTGATACACAGCACTTACCCATACCACGGGCAACCACAGCAGCGTGAGAGGTCATACCGCCACGCATTGTGAGGATACCTTGTGCTACAGCCATACCGCGAAGGTCCTCGGGAGAGGTTTCGATACGTACAAGAACGACTTTCTTCTTCTTTTCAGCCCAAGCTTCAGCATCCTCAGCCGAGAATACAACCTGACCAGCAGCAGCACCGGGTGATGCGGGAAGACCCTTGGCAACAACCTTGGCACGCTTGAGGGCAGCCTTGTCGAATACCGGGTGAAGAAGTTCGTCAAGCTTCTGGGGCTCCATGCGCATGAGAGTGGTCTTTTCGTCGATCTGACCGGCACGAAGGAGGTCCATAGCTATCTTAACCATAGCGGCACCTGTGCGCTTACCGTTACGAGTCTGAAGCATCCAGAGCTTACCATCCTGAATGGTGAACTCCATGTCCTGCATATCCTTGTAGTAGTCCTCAAGACGGTTTGCGATAGCGATAAGCTCGGCGGCGCAGTCAGGCATTGACTCTTCAAGTGAAGGATACTTGTTCTTGCGGTCGTCTTCCGAGATACCCTGAAGAGCGGCCCAGCGGCGTGAACCCTCTACAGTAATCTGCTGCGGTGTGCGGATACCGGCAACGACATCCTCGCCCTGAGCATTGATAAGGTATTCACCGTTGAACATATTTTCACCGGTAGCGGCATCGCGGCTGAAAGCAACACCGGTTGCCGAATTGTTACCCATGTTACCGTAAACCATGGCCTGTACATTTACTGCAGTACCCCACTCTTCGGGAATCTGGTTCATGCGGCGATAAAGGATGGCGCGCTCGTTCATCCAGCTGTCGAATACGGCGCAGATACCACCCCAAAGCTGTTCCCATGCGCTGTCGGGGAAGTCCTTTCCGGTGAAGTCCTTAACAGCAACCTTAAACAGCTTTACAAGGTTCTTGAGGTCGTCAACATCAAGCTCGGTGTCAAGCTTAACGCCCTTCTGCTCCTTAACCTTTTCCATGATTTCCTCAAAAGGATCGATGTCGGCCTTGCTCTTGGGCTTCATACCAAGAACAACATCACCATACATCTGGACAAAGCGACGATAGCTGTCCCAAGCAAAACGGGGATTACCGCTCTTTTCAGCAAGTGAAGCTACAGTAGCGTCGTTCATACCAAGATTGAGGACGGTGTCCATCATACCGGGCATTGATGCACGAGCACCCGAGCGAACTGATACGAGCAGGGGATTGGCGGGATCATCGAATTTCTTTCCTGTAAGTGATTCAACGTGGGCAATTGCTGCTTCCACATCCTTTTGAATCAAACGAACGACTGCGTCACGGCCATCCTGAGTGTATTGGTTACATACTTCTGTCGTGATGGTGAATCCCGGAGGAACCGGCATTCCCAAGAGGTTCATTTCAGCGAGGTTAGCGCCTTTACCACCCAGAAGATTTCTCATCTCGGCATTACCTTCGGCTTTACCGTCACCGAATGTGTAAACTCTTTTCATTGGATTTAATTGATGTTAAAATTAAACTTATTTTATTTTTTGGTTATAGTCTAATCGGCATTAGTTATGTTGCAAATTTAGGATAATATAATGAGAAAACGAAACACTTTCGACGAAAAAATACGACAATAGGGCTATTTTTAACGGCAATTTGCTTGTTGTGCATTGTTAAAATAAACACATAGCGAAAAAGTAAATTTGGGTAAAACGTAGCGAATTAGCTGATACAGCGTTCGTTACGCTTTGTTTTTCTATGGGACAGAGCCAACGAAATACCACCTCGAAGCCAAACAGCGCAGAAGTTCAGTTACCACCTCATTACCCCCGTAACGGGTGTGAATTTCTTGCTAAATGGTTCTGTTTCTGCGATTTGCGTAATTTTGCATAGCAGTCGGTAACTCACTAATAACTAATTTTGTAACCAAAAAAAGGAGTGAGTTATGCGTAGTACATTCAAGGTATTATTTTACGTGAAGAAAGGCAGCGAGAAGCCGAACGGCAACCTGCCTTTAATGTGCCGTATCACGGTGGACGGCGAGATTAAACAGTTCAGTTGCAAGATGGACGTTCCCCCACGGCTGTGGGACGTGAAGAACAACCGTGCTTCGGGCAAGAGCGTCGAAGCGCAGAGAATCAACCTTGCGGTAGATAAAATCCGTGTGGAAGTAAACCGCCGCTATCAAGAGTTAATGCAGACGGACGGTTATGTTACCGCCGCCAAACTCAAAGACGCCTATCTCGGTATCGGCGTCAAGCAGGAAACTTTGCTGAAGCTGTTCGAGCAGCACAACGCCGAGTTCGAGAAGAAAGTCGGGCACAGCAGGGCGCAGGGTACATTTACCCGTTATCGGACGGTCTGCAACCATATTCGGGAGTTCCTGCCCCATACCTACAAGCGTGAGGATATTCCATTAAAGGAACTCAACCTCACGTTCATCAACGACTTCGAGTATTTTCTGCGCACGGAGAAGAAATGCCGCACCAATACCGTGTGGGGCTACATGATTGTGTTGAAACACATCGTTTCCATAGCGAGGAACGACGGGCGTTTGCCCTTTAATCCCTTTGCGGGATATATCAACTCTCCCGAAAGCGTGGACAGGGGCTACCTCACCCAAACGGAGATACAGACGCTCATGAACGCACCGATGAAGAACGCCACCCACGAGCTTGTACGGGACTTGTTCGTCTTTTCTGTTTTCACGGGTTTGGCGTATTCGGACGTGAAGAACCTCACCGCCGACCGCCTGCAAACATTCTTCGACGGCAACCTGTGGATAATCACCCGAAGAAAGAAGACCAACACCGAATCGAACATCCGCCTTTTGGACGTTCCCAAGCGTATCATCGAGAAGTACAAGGGGCTGGCAAGGGACGGTCATGTTTTCCCCGTTCCGAACAACGGCAGTTGTAACAAGATACTCAAAGATATAGGCAGACAATGCGGCTTCAAGGTACGCTTGACCTACCATGTCGCACGCCACACGAACGCCACGACCGTACTTCTGTCGCACGGCGTACCCATCGAAACGGTGAGCCGCCTTTTGGGGCACACGAACATAAAGACCACCCAAATTTACGCCAAAATCACCGCCCAGAAGATAAGCCAAGACATGGAAACCTTGTCGCACAAGTTGGAAGATATGGAGAAGAATATCTGCCGAGCCATCTAATTAAGAACAGAATACCGATGAAAGAAGAAAGGAACATTATCACGATGGACGGGCAGGGCAATATCTCCCTGCCGAGCGATATAGGCGCAACCGCCATGACCGAGCGGGAAATCTGCGAACTGTTCGGGGTTATCGCCCCGACGGTTAGGGCAGGGATAAAGGCACTCTGCAAAAGCGGAGTTTTATCTATATATGACATAAAGCACATTATCCGCCTATCGGACAAATACAGCGCGGAGGTTTACAACCTCGAAACGATAGCCGCCCTCGCTTTCCGTGTCGAATCGTTCGGGGCGGCGAAAGTCCGCAGGGCATTATTAGAGAGGATTATACACGGGCGAAAAGAGAAAACGACGGTATTCGTGTCGGTTGTTTCGGACGGCAAGCCCAACAGCCGTTGGAAAGCATGATGATATACCAACATACCAACATGCAAACGTACCAGCATACCAGCATGCAAACATGCAAACCTATCACTATGGTGATATATATTGCAGGGTCTATTTCTCTTTTCAGAGGAAAGCGGAGCAATCGTTTTCGTTTACAAAGGCAAAGCAAGCACGGGGCTTTACGTCGGCTAAAAGGTCAGGCGGCTGCGCCGTTTCCCAATAAATCTTCCTCTCGCTTCGCTGCGAGCGTATTTATCGGGAAAACCTTGTATCCGACCGCCCCGTGCAAAAGAGCCTTTGAAAACGGAAACGACCGCCCCGCCACCCACCGACCGAAAGGAAAAAAATAAGGTGGGGTTACGGGCAAGCAGGCGGCAGGGACAGCCATAGCCGAAAGGCAGACGGGCAGGCAGACGGCACGCCGCAGGGTATTTACGGAGAAAATACCGTAGCTTATTAGGGAATTTTCCGAGCCGCAATACTACGTATCGCTGAAAATTCCCCAATAAGGCAAGGGGTAAGCCCCTCTGCACACCCCATCGGGGACGGCATTTGCCGCCCCGAAGATACGAAAAATCATTGTTTCACAAGTCAAGGAAGAAAGGAAAAATATATGGGTTTCGTAGTTTTACACATGGAAAAGGCGCACGGCAGCGACAGCGGAACGACCGCACATATCGAGCGTTTCATCATACCGAAGAACGCCGACCCCACACGCACGCACCTAAACCGCAGGCTTATCGAATACCCCGACGGGATAAAAGACCGTTCGGCGGCTATACAGCAGAGATTAGAAGAAGCGGGGCTGACACGCAAAATCGGAAGCAACCAAGTACGGGCAATCCGCATCAACGTATCGGGAACGCACGAGGACATGAAGCGGATAGAGGAAGAGGGGCGTTTGGACGAGTGGTGCGCCGACAATCTGAAATACTTCGCCGACACGTTCGGAAAGGAGAACATCGTGGCGGCTCACCTGCACAGGGACGAGGAAACGCCGCACATACACGTTACACTCGTCCCCATCGTCAAGGGAGAGCGCAAGCGCAGGAAAAGGGAGGAACAGACGAAGAAGCGATACCGCAAGAAGCCGACCGACACCGTGAGGCTGTGCGCAGACGATATTATGACACGGCTGAAATTGAAGTCCTACCAAGATACCTATGCCGTGGCGATGGCGAAATACGGGCTGCAAAGGGGCATAGACGGCTCGAAAGCTCGCCACAAGTCCACGCAGCAGTATTATCGGGATATACAGAAACTCTCCGACGACCTCAAAGCGGAAGTGGTGGATTTGCAGCAGCAGAAAGAAACGGCACAGGAGGAACTAAGACGGGCGAAAAAAGAAATACAGACCGAGAAGCTGAAAGGGGCGGCAACCACCGCAGCCGCCAACATCGCCGAGAGCGTCGGTTCTCTTTTCGGCAGTAACAAGGTCAAGACGCTGGAAAGGGAGAACACCGCCCTGCATAAGGAGGTAGCCGACCACGAGGAAACCATCGAAGCCCTGCAAGATAGGATACAGACCATGCAGGCAGACCACAGCAGGGAGATACGGGAAATGCAGCAAAAGCACGGCAGGGAGATAGCCGACAAGGACACAAGGCACAAGCAGGAAATATCGTTTCTGAAAACGGTAATCGCAAGGGCGGCAGCATGGTTTCCCTATTTCCGTGAAATGCTCCGTATCGAAAACCTCTGCCGCCTTGTCGGGTTCGATGAAAGGCAGACCGCAACGCTCGTCAAGGGAAAGCCGTTGGAGTATGCAGGGGAACTCTACTCGGAGGAACACGGACGGAAATTCACGACCGAAAGGGCAGGTTTCCAAGTGCTGAAAGACCCCACGGACGGGACTAAATTGGTTCTTGCCATCGACCGAAAGCCCATTGCCGAGTGGTTCAAGGAACAGTTCGAGAAGTTAAGGCAGAACATACGCCGACCTATACAACCGCAAAGGAAAGGCAAGGGATTCAAGCTATAAATGTTAAATCCTGCCCGATTTGCCGAAAAAAGTGCGGTACGCTGTTCGTGGTGTACTGCACTTTTTTTATATTTGTTCGCAAGGTGATATACTTGAAGAAAATAACAGCCGATTTCGCTGTTAGCACAATGTTATGCGGCAGCTTAAAAGACGACACCAAACCAGAAAAATCATCTTGACAACCACCCGACTTTGAACTACGAAGGATGAAATTTTTCAGGGACAACTTCCAGCATTTCCAAAAAACAGTTTACCCATTGACTTGGAGACAAACAAACAATTTGAGCATTAAGGTTTAAACCGAATTTTTCCGAAATTGACCTGACCTGACTTTTCCTGAAAATCGACTTTAAAGCTGTTTTTACAGATAAATCAGGTTTCTCTAACAGACAGGAAATAAATGCTAAGTATTTGGCTTTAAACTTAAAATCAAAAAATAACTGTTTTCTTTTAATGTTTAACAGGGCTGATTTGACAGTTGGCGGTGGAAAGAAACTTTCAGGACCTACCTCATAGACAAGTTTCAAATCAAAAAAAGTATGATAGAAAACGGTATATGGATTGTAAAGCTTCCTCGAAAATAACTTTTGTGTAGGTTCTAACTGAAGGACAATGGAACCTCCCAGAAAATTTCCAAGACTCTCAAACATCAGGATTTTGAAAATATCGGAAGTAATGCCATAAGGAATATTTGACACCACTTTGAAAGGAAATTTCGGAACTGCAAAATTCCTAAAATCACAACCGACAACTTGAACATTTCGGGCATCAGAAAATAATTTTCGTAAATGTTCAACCAAAGCTGTGTCGTTTTCAATAGCAACAACATTGTTGGCGATTTTTAATAAATGAACAGTAAGAAACCCCTTGCCTGCCCCAATATCTAAAACCGTATCCTGATTACTTATATTTGCTTGTCTTATTGCATCTTTTATTAGCACTTTATCAATAGTAAAGTGCTGACCCGTAAAACGAACGGGCAATTTCTTTTTTGTCATTAGTAACTTCTTACAGGTGAATACTTGACTGCAAATTTAGTAACTTTGCAGCAGAAATTAACGAGAAAGAAGAGAAAATGAAAACCGACCGCATAACATCACCTATACGCAAGCAGGGGTTTCGTGCTTCGTAGGACAGTTAAGTGGTAAATTTAAAGTTCAGTTCTTCGTAGGAAGTTCAGTGGTTAAAATCCCTGCCTGCGTATAGCTGAGAACCGTTATCAACCTCGAAAAGCAAAAATACAATGAATAGAATATTAACACTATACCTCTTTTTGCTATTGTGTGGCACGGCTTCCGCACAACAAATAGTAAAATGGGACGATTTACAGACTATAACGGATAACGCACGGCGCACGGTCTATTATGAAAAAGGCAGTAAACAGCCGTTGCAGGGAGAATATCGCATTATACGAGGGCTTGACGAGGAGCGTGTTAAACTTTCCGACGGCATAATAAACGGTGATTATCTCCGCTATCGTGATGGGGTACTGCGTGAATCGGGCATATATGCCAAAGGAAAGCGCAACGGCATATTCACGGAGTATTACCAAGATGGCGTTACTCCCCGAAAAGAAACACCCATGCAGCAAGGCAAGATAGACGGAACTGTAAAGACCTATTTTCGTAACGGCAAAATAGAAATCGAAAAGGAGTATAGGCAGAGTGTGGAGAGCGGACGGGAACGCCGCTTTGACAGCAAGACGGGTGAGCAGATTTTTGAATCTCATTATATAGACGGCAAAAAAGAGGGTGAGGAATGGGAAATATTCGAGGATGGGCGCACGCTTCGCAGCAGGACTACACGACACTACCGTAACGGAAAACTTGACGGCTTTTATCGTGTGGAATCGACACGGGACGGAAAACCCTATATAACCATCGAGGGGCAATACACCGACGGCGAGAAATCGGGACGTTGGAAACAGTACAACGCCACCGATGACACAACCCATGAATGGGATGAATGATTTTCTTTTTTCGCAAGTTGATTTTATAAAATTGCCACCGAAAGTTCGTACTTTCGGAAAAAGATGTTATATTTGCAAATGAAAGAGTTATTTGACAGCATAGCAACGCAAAACGCTGAAATTCGCACAGTTGCTAAATCGTTACTTCTATTTCTCAAATAATTCGCTAAAAGTTTATTTCTCAATCGGTTAAGTCAAACCGAGAAAAATCTAAAATAGTATTTAACATACAAAATCGGTCGATACGGTCGGCAATATTCAGTTTGTGCAATCAATGATTTCTCATTCTAACTTATTATTAGTAATTTTGTCGCCAATAATCACTAAAACCGACTGAAATTGTCACGGAAACGCAAAGAGCTCCCGGTATTGGAGCAGATAACCATAGAAGATGTTGCAGCTGAAGGCAACTCGATAGCTCGTGTCGACCAAATGGTGGTATTCATTCCCTACGGTGCCCCCGGCGACATAGTTGATGTCAAGATAGACAAAAAGAAGAAAAGCTACGCCGAAGGTCACATCACAAAGATGCACACCCCCGGCGAGGTGAGAATAGAGCCTCGATGCGAGCATTTCACGCTGTGCGGAGGTTGCCGCTGGCAGCACCTTCCCTACTCTTTTCAACTGAAGTGCAAGCAGAAGCAGGTAAAGGATGCCATCGAAAGAATCGCCAAGGTGGAAGCCCCCGAGATAACTCCGATAATAGGCTCGGACAACATCTGGGAATACCGCAACAAGATGGAGTACACATTTTCCAATAAGAAGTGGCTTACATTTGAGCAGCTTGCTTCGGGCGAAGAATTTCCCGACCGCGATGCCGCCGGATTCCACATCCCCGGAGCCTTTGACAAGGTGCTCGACATCAACAAGTGCCACCTTCAGGACGATCTCGGAAATCGGCTGCGCCTTTTCGTGAAGAATTTCGGCAAGGAACACGGTTACACATTCTATGATCTCAGAGCGCAGTGCGGATTGTTGCGCACGCTCATGATAAGAATAGCATCAACCGGTCAGGTGATGGCGGTGATGGTATTCGGTGAAAACGACGCCGAGCGCATCAATATGCTCATGTCGGCTATCAAGGAAGCATTCCCCGAAGTCACCTCGCTGATGTATGTAGTCAACACCAAGGTCAACGACACCATAGGCGACCAGGATGTAATACTCTACAGCGGAATGCCATATATAGAGGAAGAGATGGAAGGCCTGAAATTCAGAGTGGGTCCGAAATCATTCTATCAAACCAATTCACTTCAAGCCTACAAGCTTTACAAGGTTGCACGTGACTTCGCACAATTGACGGGAAAGGAACTGGTCTACGACCTATACACCGGTACAGGAACCATTGCCAATTTCGTGTCACGTAACGCGGCAAAAGTCATAGGCATCGAGTATGTGCCCGAAGCCATCGAAGATGCGAAAATAAATTCGGAGGTAAACGGAATCGACAACACCATCTTCTTTGCCGGCGACATGAAGGATGTTCTCACCGACTCATTCATCGAGCAGCACGGACATCCCGATGTCATGATAGTCGATCCCCCACGAGCAGGCATGCACGAGGATGTGGTGAAAGTGATTCTGAATGCCCGTCCACATCGCATCGTCTACGTAAGCTGTAACCCGGCCACTCAGGCACGCGACCTTGCACTGCTCGACTCGGAATATCAAATCGAAGCCATACAGCCGGTAGATATGTTCCCCCACACGGCCCATGTCGAGAATGTAGTTAAACTTACATTGCGAAATTAACACCGTCACGCGCTATGTACTATGTAACCAAACGAATCGAAATATCGGCTTCGCATAGACTGGAATTAAGTTATCCGAGCAAATGCAGCCGGCTTCACGGCCACAATTGGGTCATAACGGTTTATTGCCGTGCCGGGGAATTGAACGCCGACGGAATGGTGTGTGACTTTTCGCATATAAAGGAGCTTATTCACGGCTATCTCGACCACGGCAACCTGAATGAGCTGCTTCCGTTCAATCCCACGGCCGAGAACATAGCGCGGTGGATCGTGGACCGCATACCCGAATGTTACAAAGCTCGAGTCCAGGAGTCGGAGGGTAATGAAGCGATATACATTGACGACAACGCCGCCGACGCATGTATCTGATTAACGAGATATTTTACAGCATCCAGGGCGAAGGCGTCAATGCCGGAGTTCCGGCCATATTCCTGCGATTCAGCGGTTGCAATCTGAAGTGCCCATTCTGCGACACATCACATCAAGCGGGAAGCCCGATGTCGCTCGACGACATAATGCACGAAGTGTCGCGCTACGATGCTTCGCTCGTCGTATTGACAGGTGGAGAGCCTTCGCTGTTCATCGACGACGCTATCGTGGAGGCGCTCCATAACGCAGGCAAGACTATCGCAATTGAAACCAACGGCACTCACCCGCTGGCCGCCGGCATCGACCACGTGACATTGTCGCCCAAAGAAGATTTCTGTGACAATGCACAAACGGTAATTGAACATTGCGACGAGCTGAAAATCGTGTATTGCGGCGACAACGATCCGTCGCGTTACAATCACATAGAAGCGTCACATCGTGTACTGCAACCGTGTGACACCGGCGATGACGAACAAAACCGCCGCATAACATCGGAGGCATTGGACTATTGCCTGTCACATCCGCAATGGCGGCTCTCGCTGCAACTACACAAAATACTTAACGTGCGCTGACAGCACCTGCTTCCTATTTCTTGATTCCGAGCATTGAGTTATAGTAACGAGGATCACCCGTCACCTCCTCGCCGATAAAAGTAGGTATATCAAACTCTTCATCAACACTCGTCAATTCAACTTCAGCCACAACCAGCCCGGCATCGGGCGACGAAAATTCATCGACTTCCCACACTTTACCGCTATATGGCACGATGTAACGCTGCTTGTCGATGACCGGCCCGTCGACAAGCCGTTGCAGCATACAACGTGCATCGTCCAACGGAATAGCATACTCCCACTCATCCCTTTCTATGCCGTGATTGCGGCCCTTGACCGTCAAAAACGACTTATCATTGCGTAGGCGCACCCTTACAGTGGCATCGACATTGCGCGACAAATAGCCCTGGACTATGTGGTCGCAGGATGTCGCCATCGATTTATAACTTTGGTTTACAACGAGGAACTTTCGCTCTATTTCTTTGGACATTTCTATATGACGGAAAAAATTTGTAACTTTGCAACCCTTTCAGTGGCATCGGAATGTAGTATGACGAAACCACACAAGGAATACATTACAAAGTTATGCATTTGTTTTGAATAGACATTGATTTGAAAACGGGTTTTAGGTACATTATAACACACTTGATATTATTTACGGCATTAGCCTGCGGGGTGTCGATCAACGCACAAACGACACAGTTGCGCGGTGTCGTAAGGGATTCCGTTACTCACGAGCCGATTCCTTATGTAGCACTGTTCCTTGAAGGCACCGACAACGGAGTGCTTTCGGAGGAAAACGGTACATTCAAGCTATCGTCACCTCAAAAAGCGACCCAGTTACGAGTATCCGTCATGGGCTATGCCACCAAAACAGTAGAGTTGAAATCATCACAGATACGCAATCTCATAATCGATCTGTCGCCCGACGGAGTGCAGCTTAACGAAATAATAGTTAAACCCACAAAGGAGAAGTACAACAAGAAGAACAATCCCGCAGTTGAGTTTCTTGAACGCATACGCGCCACGCGTGACATAAACGATCCCTACCGCAACGACTACTTCAATTACGACAAGTATGAACGCATGACAATAGCGCTCAACGACTTCAATCCATCGGATGATTCATGGATAGGACGCAAATTTGACTTTCTGAAGGATCACATAGACATATCGGAAGTGTCGGGCAAGCCGATACTCAATGTCGCAGTACAGGAAAAGTCGTCATCGGTTCACTATCGCAAGTCGCCTGAAAGCGAACGTGAGTATGTGAAAGGCATAAAGCGCGAGGGAGTCGACCAGATGGCCGATCAGGAGAGTATGCGCCGATTCATGGAGGATGTGTTCAGGGAGATTGACATTTATGACGGAAACGATGTGACATTGTTGCAAAACAGGTTTGTGAGTCCGCTGTCACGGATAGCAACCGACTTTTACAAGTACTATCTTTCCGACACCATAGTGGTTGAAGGCGACTCTTGCATAGTGTTGAGTTTCGTGCCTCACACGCCACAAACATTCGGGTTTCTCGGGAAGCTCTATGTTCCCAAAAACGACTCGACAATGTTCATTAAGAAAATCGACCTGCATCTGCCCCACTCCATAAATGTAAACTTCGTGGATGCAATGTCGGTGTCACAGACCTATGAAAAGGCTCCCGACGGCTCCCGGCTTAAGACAAAGGACGACATGATTGTCGAATTTCGCGTCATGCCGGGCACCCCGAGCTTCTATACGCGCCGCAACACGGTTTACAATAATTTCAGCTTCGACAGGCCGCCGGTAGGTGTCGATGATGTGTTCAGTCACACCGAGCACGAGGTTGTCGATGCCTCCGCATTTAAACGCGACGACGATTTCTGGGAAAAGAACCGACTTGTACCGCTCGAAGTGGGTGAAGGAAGCGTGAAATCGCTTGTCGAAAGGCTGCGTAGTGTACCATTGTATTACTGGACCGAGAAGACATTGAAACTGCTCGTTTCAGGGTATGCACCTACGGGCAAGAACAGCAAGTTTGACTACGGTCCTGTAAACACGAGCATCTCCTACAACACTGCCGAGGGAGTGCGTCTGCGAACCGGAGGAATGACAACGGCCAATCTGTCGAAGCGTTGGTTTGGCCGCGGATATGTAGCCTACGGCCTTCGCGACCATAAGTGGAAATACAAAGCCGAACTTGAATACTCGTTCATCGACAAAGAGTATCATTCACGCGAATTTCCCGTAAAGTCATTGCGATTCACCCAGTCCTACGAGCTCGACCAGCTGGGACAAAAATATCTGTTTACCAATCAGGACAACCTGTTTCTATCATTCAAGCGCATGGAGGATACACGCGTAACCTACAGGCGACTAACCGCGCTGGACTATACGCTTGAATTACGTAACGGATTTTCCCTCGTGGCAGGATTTGCCTACGAGCGCCAAGAGGCCACCAAGTGGATTCCCTTTATCGATGGCGCAGGCAAACACTACGGTCACTACAATGAAGCGGCGTTCAATATAAAGCTGCGATATGCACCCGGCGAGAAGTTCTACCAGGGAAGAACCAACCGCTATCCCATCAACCTTGATGCGCCGGTAATAGAGCTTACCCACACCTATGCGCCGCGCGGGTTCATGGGAAGCATGTTCCCCATCAACCGCACCGAGCTGCGACTGCAAAAACGCATCTGGCTATCGGCATTCGGCTACATCGACGCCGTGGCAAAGGGCGGTCACGTGTGGGAGGCGGCTCCCTATCTGAACCTGTTGCTGCCCAATGCCAATCTCTCCTACACGATTCAGCCCGAAAGCTTCGCATTGATGAATCCATTGGAATTCATCAACGACACCTACGGATTGATCGACATTACCTACTGGGCCAACGGCGCTCTCTTTACTCGCCTGCCGTTATTGAAAAAATCGAAACTAAGGGAGGTGGTGTCGTTTAAAAGCCTTTGGGGGCATCTCAGCAAAAAGAACGATCCTACCTACAACCCTGAACTGTTTCGCTTCCCTGAGGACATAACGGTGACCCGGATGTCGGGACGCCCCTACATGGAAATAAGCGCGGGACTCGACAATATCTTCAGTGTCCTGCGAGTCGACTATGTGTGGCGTCTATCCTATCGCAACACTCCGGGAGCTCCCAACTCAGGCTTGAGAATAGCGATGCATTTTACTTTCTGACAGTATAAGACACACATTGAACATTATCATCTCATATAATGTTATAGTGTTGATAATTTTAATATTAGATAACTATGAAAAAAATTGGGATATTTTACGGTTCTTCAACCGGAGTTACTGCCGATGTAGCACAACGCATAGCAAAAGATCTCGGCGTTGCCGATGCTGATATACATGATGTAGCAAAGTCATCACCCTCGGATGTAGCACAATATGATGTACTCGTTCTCGGTTCCTCGACATGGGGTGCCGGTGACCTTCAGGATGACTGGTATGACTTCATCGACGGCCTTGAAGCTCTCGATCTTAAGGGCAAAGACATTGCAATATTCGGTTGCGGTGATGAATCAATGAGCGACACATTCTGCGGTGCTGTTGGCGAAATATACAAGCGCCTCCAAGGTACCGGTGCCAAATTCATCGCTCCATTTGATGCAAGCGTCTACACATTTGACGAGTCACCTGCATTTATCGACGGAGTTTACGTGGGATTGCTTCTTGACGAAGTAAATCATCCCGAGCTCAGCGATGAACGCATAAAAGAGTGGACCGACAAGATAAAATCAGAGATTTAGCAAATCAAGGAGGTCATCCTTTGGGATGGATGCGGATGTCCTCATTAAATCACTGAATAACGCGGATGAAACAGGCTATAAAATCGCCGTTTCATCCGCTTAGGTTTTATAATGAAACAGTACGCCCGAAAAGCTTCCCAGCTCTTCGGGCGTACCCCTAATTTAGAATATTGTGTAATTATTTGTTTGTCGGAGCTTGCTGTGGGCGCTGTCCGTCACCACAATGCTGATGGCGTCCATCCTTCTTCATTCGGTCACCTTGACGCATTGCCTTGTCGCCATGTCGTCCCATCTTACCGGGCATAACCGAGTGACCTTTGCCTTGAGGATTGTTCAATACTATGTTCTCAAGGAATATCACATACTGGTCGGGGCCTACGATAGCCTTCACTTCCTCAAGATAGTTCTTGCGGTCGGCCATTCTCAATGAGTCGTTCTGCCTGCGGTCGCTCTTTTTCTGAGCCTTCGCGTTTTCAACACGCTGACGCATCTTGGTTGCTCGCTTCTCCTGCAAAGCCTTCAATTGGGCCTGCTGCTCGGTGGTAAGATTCATGCCTGAAAAAAGTGCAGGACACTGTTTATCGCACTTTTTGTCGTTGCACAGAGATGCTTTGCACTCTTTTTTACACTCTTTGGCGGGAGCATTATTTGTTGTCGGATTTTGAGCCACTGCGTTAATCGAGAACATTGACATTGCTATGACAGCAAGACTTAAAATTTTCTTTTTCATAATTTGTTATTGTTTTTAATTCAGATATTTTATAGACAATATCAGCAATGAAAAGTTTATCCGCAATTTTGCTGATTAACAACAATTTAACATATTCTCAATATGTAATTACAAAAATTAACCCCGACTCCTATTTAATAAATAGGGAATCGGGGATTGTCGTGATGGCTTACAAATTCAGTGTTGTCAGCGTATGCGATCGTAGCTTCTAAGGAGCTTTTCGTCAGCCTTCATTCGGGCATAAGCTAAATATGTGAATATTATTGCGACAACCGGACACACAAGCTGCACTTCCCAATTGGTAGCAATGTCAAGAACCGAACTGAGATAAGCCGTGATAGCAGCTGAAAGGAAACAAAAGCAGATGCATATCAATGCTACACATTTCTGCAATTTCAAGTTCCTGTACATAAAAATGTCAACCAACAGCAGCACTGTCACAAGCGCATTAAGGATTGATGTGATATAACCCATCATGCAGCTCACGGGAAGGAAGAAAAATATTCCCATTGCCACTGCCGCAATGAAAAGAAACACCGTTTGCCAACGTTGTATTACCATAATTATAATTGTATTTAATGTTAAAAGATGAACAAATGTACTATACTTTTTGCAAATGACAAAACAGTTGCCATCATTTAATGACAAATATAATTCATGTTGACAATATCATGGCGCATGAATCAGCACATTGCCAGCAAATACAGGTGCATACATAAGCCATCATGGCACTGCGCTGTCAAATTGCAATCAAACGACATCAATACATTAATATTTCAATGAAATGAGGCACGTTTACTTCACATAAGAAATTTAATTGAAAAACACCAAATTTTTCATCAAAAAATAGTGTTTTATTCAAAATTTATTGCTTACATTTGCGATACACAATTACTATTTAATACTTTTAAAGTATGGATATTAACAATATCATGAATGCCCTTGAGGCAAAACACCCCGGAGAGAAGGAATATCTTCAGGCAGTTAAAGAAGTGTTATTATCGGTAGCTGATGTCTACAATCAGCATCCCGAGTTTGAGAAGGCTCGCATAATCGAGCGTATGGTTGAACCCGACAAAATCGTGACTTTCCGTGTAACATGGATTGACGACAAGGGCGAAGTTCAAACCAACATCGGTTATCGCGTACAGTTCAACAACGCCATAGGCCCGTACAAGGGAGGTATACGCTTCCATGCATCAGTCAACCTTTCAATCCTTAAGTTCCTCGGATTTGAGCAAACATTCAAGAATGCACTCACCACTCTTCCGATGGGTGGCGGCAAAGGCGGTTCCGATTTCTCGCCCCGCGGCAAGAGCGATCGCGAAATCATGCGTTTCTGTCAGGCATTCATGCTCGGATTGTGGAAGAATCTCGGTCCCGACCGTGATGTTCCCGCCGGCGACATAGGTGTAGGCGGCCGTGAAGTAGGCTACATGTACGGCATGTACAAGAAGCTCATCAATGAATGTACAGGAACTTTCACCGGAAAGGGTCTTGATTTCGGAGGCTCACGCATTCGTCCCGAAGCTACCGGTTTTGGCGCTATATATTTCGTAAACGACATGCTTGCCCGCAAAGGCGAAACCATCAAGGACAAGAAAGTCGCTATCTCAGGATTCGGAAACGTTGCATGGGGCGCAGCTCTCAAAGCTACCGAACTCGGCGCAAAGGTTGTGACAATATCGGGTCCCGACGGTTACGTATATGATCCCGACGGAATCTCAGGCGATAAAATCGAATATATGCTTGAGTTGCGTGCATCGGGCAACGATGTAGTAGAACCCTACGTTGAAAGATATCCCAATGCAACATTCTTCCCCGGCCGCAAGCCTTGGGAACAGAAGGTTGACATCGCTCTTCCCTGCGCTACACAGAACGAGCTTAACGGCGACGACGCAAAACAGCTTGTCGACAATAACGTAGAACTCGTTGCCGAGGTTTCAAACATGGGTTGTACGCCTGAAGCCATCGACCACTTTATCGAAACCCGCACAATTTATGCTCCCGGCAAGGCTGTAAATGCCGGCGGAGTTGCAACTTCAGGTCTTGAAATGAGCCAGAATGCAATGCACCTCACTTGGAGCGCCGAAGAGGTTGACCAGAAACTCCACGGAATCATGGACGACATTCACGAGCAGTGTGTGAAGTACGGTACACAACCCGACGGTTACATCAACTACATGAAAGGTGCCAACATCGCCGGATTCATGAAGGTTGCCAATGCAATGATGGGTCAAGGCATAATCTGATAATCAATAACCTTTATAACGAAAATACCTCCGCCGATGATTCGACGGAGGTATTCTTTATTTGTTCAATTTGGAAATATCAGCTACTTGTTGAATATATCCTTTATCGCTCCTATTGAGCTCAGCACGCTCGATGCCTCGTAGGGGATGTAGACAGTCTTGTTGTCCTTTCCTGTGGTCATTTCACGCAATGTATCGATATACTTCATTGCAAGCATATAGGTTGCCGGATCGGTGTTGGACGACTTTATCGCCTCGGCAACACGCATGATGGCTTCGGCTTCGGCCTGGGCGGTCAACACCTTTGCACGGGCTTCACCTTCGGCACGAAGGATCTCGGCCTCCTTAACGGCTGTAGCCTGATTGATCTGCGACTGCTTGTCACCTTCCGAAAGGAGGATAACCGAGGTCTTCTGTCCTTCGGCGTTCAGGATTTCGGCACGACGATTTCGCTCAGCCTGCATCTGCTTTTCCATAGCCTCACGCACACTGCGGGGAGGCGTTATGTCCTGCAGCTCTACGCGGTTGACCTTGACACCCCACTTGTTGGTGACATCATCGAGTATCACCTGAAGGCGCGAATTTATGGTGTCGCGCGATGTAAGCGTCTGGTCGAGTTCAAGCTCGCCGATTACGTTACGCAGCGATGTCTGCGTCAACTTTTCAAGTGCGTTGGGCAGATTGTCGATTTCATACACGGCCTTCTTGGCATCTACAATCTGGAAGTAGAGCAACGCATTGATTTCGGTAGTCACATTATCCTTGGTGATTACCTGCTGTGAAGGAAAATCATATACCTGCTCACGAAGGTCGATGGCGGTTGATGAAGTTATGCGCACGATGTTCTGACCGTTGACAGTCGACTCCACCCGGCGTGTGTACACTACCTTCGGCTTGTCGATAAAAGGCCAAATGATATTGAGTCCTGGACTAAGTACGCTGTGGAAACGACCAAGACGCTCCACTACGCGAGTTTCGGATTGCGGGACAATTTTCACGCCGGCCGATACGACAATTATCACTATCAGCACAACAAGTCCCAGAAAAATATAAGTTCCCATTGCTTAGAGTATTAATTGGTTAATTATTTTCGATTTAAATGACAGGCTTAACGGTAAGTATTATACTGTCGTAGCCGGTGACACGCACGCGCGCGCCCAATTCAATGGCATCGCCCGAATTGCTTACAGCCTGCCAGCTGTCACCGTCGACGGTGACGCGCCCTACTCCTCCACCGTCGGGAATCGATTGCGTCACAAACACTTCCCTGCCAATGAGTGCATTCATGTTGCTATTATACTCCTCACGGTGAACGTTATGTTTTTTCCTAAGGTGATTGATCAACGGCGCAAAAAGGATGAATGCCACTATTACACCTGCTGCCAGACCTATAAGTTGCGCTTCAATGCCCAATCCCATAAAATCCAATACCGCAGCAATCACACATCCTACAGCTACACAGAATGTTGCAACAAAGCCGGTTAACAGCTCTATGATCATAAGCACAGCCGCTGCGATAAGGTAAACAATCCACAATGACATAATCTAAAAAATATTTAGAGGTTTATTACTTTTCCAAAAATACAAAATTATAGTTAATAAAACAAATAACATTACCTATCAGGACTTAAAAGCGGTAAAGAAAAACGGCAGATCGATATAATTAAGAGCCGGTTCGACACTAAATACCGATTTGCCGTTATGTCTTGTCTATGACCTTGGATTATTTCATATTTTCGCTGAAGAATTTATCTATCAACGCAAACGGGATGATTTCCTTTTGGTCATAGAGGTCGGTGTGACTTGCTCCGGGGATGACCATAAAGAGCTTATTGTTTTCCTTGCCGGGAGTTACGGTCAGTTTCTTGTAGGCATCACTGCCGAAATATAAAGAGTGAGCTTTCTCGCCATGCAGTATCATCACTGCATTCTCGATCTCTCCGGCACGGCTCATCAGCGGAAAGTTGATCCAAGGTATCGGGGAAGTGGCATTTCGTCCTCCGTTGGAATTGAGCGAACGGGGATGATAGCCTCGTTTGGTCTTGTAGTAGTCATAGTAGTCGCGCAGGAACTTTGGCGCGTCGTCGGGCAATATGTCAGGGACACCGCCACCGAGTTTGGGAGTGCCGTTGAGGTAGTCCTCGGTGCGCTGTGTGGCCAATTTCTCACGGAGGGCGTTGCGGGCTTCGGCACTGTCTTCGGCGTCAAAATAGCCGTTGGCGTTTACACGACTCATATCATACATGGTCGAGGCAAGAGTCGCCTTGATGCGGGGATCGGAAGCGGCAGCGTTGATTGCAATTCCACCCCAGCCGCATATCCCGATGATTCCCACTTTCTCACGATCCACTTCAGGATTCGTCACGAGATAGTCCACTGCCGCACTGAAATCCTCGGTGTTGATGTCAGGTGAGGTCATATAACGGGGTGTGCCGCCGCTTTCGCCTGTAAACGATGGGTCGAAGGCGATGGTAAGGAATCCACGCTCCGCCATTTCCTGCGCGTAGAGTCCGGCAGCCTGTTCCTTTACAGCGCCGAAAGGTCCGCATACGGCTATTGCCGGGAGTTTTCCCGTGGCACCCTTGGGTTTGTACATATCTGCGGCAAGTGTTATACCGTAGCGGTTGACGAATGTCACCTTGCTGTGGTCAATCTTGTCGCTCTTCGGGAATGTCTTATCCCATTCTTTTGTCAGAGTCAAATTTTCCATATTGTTTCGGTTTTCTTTTTGATTGGAGGCGTTCAGACCTGCAATTCCTGTTGTCACGACCAGCAGACCGGCAACCAGTAAATATTTGAGATTCATATTGTCGAGTTGCTTGTTATTTGATTTTGTTGCCAACGGCGTATGCCTCGGCAAGAGCGGGGTGGCCGTTGATTTCTTCGGGAGCATTGACACCTCCGGCGAACACTGTACCGGCAAGATGCGATTTCTCGAAACAGTCAATCCATCCGGTCAGCCCCGTCACGGCACGTTCAGGAGTGGACTGTTCATCTTCGGCGGCACTGGTCAGCATATATATGTCGCGGAATCTGTAGTCCGAAGGATACAGAGGATTGGCCCGGTCAAGAAGTGTCTTCAGCTGTCCGCTCATCTCGTAATAGTAAATCGGGGTTGCGAATGCTATCACATCGGCATCGCGCATTTTGGCTACAATGGTTTGTGAGTCATCTGCTATCACACACTTTTGAGTTTTCTGACAGGCGAGGCATCCGCGACAAAAGCGTATGTCCTTCTCCCGCAGAGAAATCAATTCAACGTTGTTGCCGGCATCAGCGGCTCCGCGAGCAAACTCCTCGGCAAGAGCCTCGGAATTGCTGCCTCGGCGAAGACTTGATGATATTATAAGTACATTCTTCATATATGTGTCTAATAAATAATTTGAGTGCTATTGTTATATCCCGATGCTCATCTGAATGATTTGCGATAGATCTCTGCCGCATCCTCATCAGTGAGTTCGCAGGGATTTGCGGCATAAAGTCCCGGATTGGTTTCGCGGGCATTGACAGCAAGCTGCATGAACTCGTCCTGTGTGAATCCGTAATCGCTCATCCTAAGATTATCCACACCACAGGCTTTTTGAAGTTCGTAAAGGGCAGTGAGAAAATCCTCCGGCTTGTCGGCATCCTTGATTCCCATTGCTTTAGCCATCTTGATGAAGCGTTCATCGCAGGCGTGCTTCTCGATGAAGAAGCGGTAGAACTCATTAGATATCATGATAAGTCCGGCACCGTGAGGCAATGTAGGATGAAACGCGCTCATTGCATGTTCCATAGAGTGCTCGGCAGTCGTGCTTGTGAGTTGCATGGTGAGTCCGGCAATGGTGCTACCATAGGCAACGCCTGTACGCGCCTCGATGTCGTTGCCATCCTTAACAGCACGGGGTAGATATTTGGCAATGTTCTCTATGGCTGAGAGAGCAATAGGCTCGCTGAGTACATTCAAAAATCGGCTTATCATCACTTCCGTATTGTGGAAGAGAGCATCGAATCCCTGATAAGCCGTATATTTGGCGGGAACAGTCTTCATCAGTTCCGGATCTACTATGGCGAGGACCGGATTGAGCGACGGGCGACCAAACCCGATTTTTTCGTTTGTCTGGAGATTTGATATCACTCCCCAACAATTGATTTCAGAACCGGTGCCGGAAGTAGTTGCAATAGTGACGATTGGCAATCCGGGATTGACCAACGGCAGCCCCTTGCCTGTGCCGCCGTTGACATAATCCCAAAGTTCACCGGGATTCGTTGCCATTGCCGACACTGCTATGGCAGCATCAAGGACTGCACCGCCGCCCAGTGCCACGATGAAATCACAGTTATTTTTACGTGCCACACCTGCCGCTTCCATAACAACCTCCTTGGTGGGATTTTCATGTATGTTTGCGCATACCGCATGCTCTACACCGGCTTTATCAAGTTGAGCGACAGTACGGTCAAACGCCCCGTTTGTATATACTGACTTGCCGTTGGAAATAAGCAAGAGCGCTTTCTTTCCGGGAAGTTTCTGTTTTGACAGTTCGTCAAGTTTTCCACATCCGAACAGAAGTTTTGTCGGAGTGAAAAGGTCAAAATTCATGTTGTCCATATTGGTTATCATATATGTTATTCTTAATACCTGTCATGTTTCTCGCGACGTTCAAGAGCATCGATGCGGCTCATTTCCTCCGGGGTAAGTTCAAAATCAAAGACCGAGATGTTCTCTTCCTGATGGTCTGATGGCCGAGAGTATTGAGTTCACACATTTGTCACCGTGCAGACTATATGTGCCAAGACCGACAATTGGCATATCATATCCGCTACTCAACGTTATTACCGGAACTTTCACATTTGTCCCTGCTGAAAGATCAAAACTTCCATTTACAAATATTTTTGGTTTTGAAGGTTGTTGCATATCCTGATTACATGCACTTGCAGTCTTTGTCATAATTACCGCTATTATAAGATTTAATATTTTCATATAATTATTATTACAATGCAAAATTATAAAAAGAGCCTCTAAACAAAATTGCTGTGAGGCTCAATAATGATTTCTGAAAAGTTCAATTATACGTTTATGCAACATTACTACATTTTGGCATTAAAAGTCCTTCACGGTCAGTCCGCAGCGAAGACGAAGCAGCCAGTCAAGAGTGCAGGAACTAATCCTGTTGCGCCTATTGTATCAAAGCCTGTTGTATCTCCTGACAAACAAGTTCTGGATTATACCTCTTGGCAAGAAGGAACATCGAGATACGAGCTTACACATGGAGGCAAAACTTCTCAGTTCTACATTCCCAACGATGTCATGCAGGTATTCGACGACGAGTTCGACTACCGCGAGATTGCAAACTGGCAGGAACTTACCGACATGGCGGTTGCATTGTTTGTTGGTCTCACAGCGCTCGATACCGTTTCAACCGGCAGCGGTGGAGGCGGTTCGTCCAACGATGACAACTGGCGCGACCGCAAGGACGAGGACGAGATTGAACGAGCCCGCAGATGCGCCCGCGCAGCCGCAGCACGCCTCGGCAAAACCCCGAAATCAGGACGCAGAAGATAAAAGACAGAACTATGACAAACAGGAAATACGATTACGGCGAAGAAGTACAGCAACCTGCAGATGCCAGATCCAAAATGGCAAAGACATATTGCCATCACATTAACTATAGTCTCCTTTATCTTTTATAAGTGGAAACACTAAATCAGTTATATATGGCAACAATGAAAGTAAAATTCCGTGCATCTTCTATTCCGACGAAAGAAGGTTCACTATTCTACCAAGTGATTCACAACAGGATGGCCCGGCAGGTCAATACCGGCTACAAGGTATATCCCCGCGAGTGGGATGCGGATCACGCGGAAATCATCTTTCCGCCCAGTGTAGCAGACAGCCGCAGCAGCTATCTTGCATCATTGAAAGAGATTCTGTATGAGAACGCCAAACGGTTCAGGAACATCATCGCACATCTTGACCGTACCGGTGAAGAGTATACCGCTGAGGAAGTGGTGAAGTGCTACCTCACGCCTTCGGACAGCAAGGGGTTCATCTCCTTTGCCTGTGGGATCATCCGGCAGCTGGGACAGATCGGGAAACCTCTTACAGCCGAACGGTACACGACGGTCATCAACAGTTTCAGGCGTTTCCGTAGCGAAAACGATATACCTCTCGAGGAGGTGGATTCCGACCTGATTGTCCGATATGAAAACTTCCTGAAAGCGACCGGAGTGTGCCCTAATACCACATCATATTATATGCGTGGCTTGCGGGCCATCTACAACCGGGCTGTTGAAAAGGAACTGACCATGCAACGTTCTCCGTTCAAGCATGTCTATACGGGTATCGACAAGACGGTCAAACGGGCAGTCTCTTTGAACATTATCCGCCAGATACGGGATCTGGACCTGACGCTTTCTCCGACAACCGATTTTGCCCGGGACATCTTCATGTTCTCGTTCTATACACGTGGAATGTCATTCATCGACATGGCGTTTCTGAAGAAAAAAGACCTCCGAAGTGGAATACTCTCTTATCGCAGACAGAAAACCGGACAGCAGCTCTCCATCAAATGGGAGAAGCCCATGCAGGAAATCATCGACAAATACGACACCGGCGACACACCCTATCTGCTGCCCATCATCAGGAATATGGATGCGGACGCACGAAGGCAGTACAAGAATGCATCTCATCTGGTCAATGACAAATTGAGAAAGGTGGGTGAACAATTGGGACTGGCAATCCCATTGACAACGTATGTGGCGCGCCACGGTTGGGCTTCCATTGCCCGGAGCAAGAACATTCCGCTTGCAATAATCAGTGAAGCGATGGGGCACGACTCCGAGAAGACCACGCGCATCTATCTCGCATCGCTGGATACCTCTGCTATTGACAAGGCAAACAGACAGATTATCAATGCTCTGTAGTGATTACTGCAAATAAAACAAATCTTCGGCTTGATACAATCGGGAAGGTAGAATAAGACAAGGTAAGCTGTTGTGCAAATCGTTAACTCTCTTTCCAAGAGAATTATTTTGCATTGCAAAATTACCTAAAATGCAAGAAAAAGCCAAACAAAAACAAATAAAAATAACGACTTAGAGGGCGTTTTTCCTGAGAATATCCAAACAAAATAGGGGTTGGTTGAGCAAAATCAGACTTTTTACACTGTACAAACAGCCTAAAAAGTCTGATAATTAGACACAAAACAAATCGCTAATTCTCTTGGAAAGAGAGGTGCCGGTTCGCAGACGTTGTATAGGGGCATGTTCACGTTCCAAAGTGAAATAGGAATGATGATCTGAATGTATTCAAAGATTCCCGTGAGTGGCTCCCGAAAAACGGATACGACACGGTAAGATGAGGTACTTCTCAAGAAATTAAAATCGTTGGGCTGTAACTTCGTTCTCTTCGCAAGAGAAGTATGAATGCGTGACGTAGGGTTTAACTGATTGATAAACAGGAAAAGATTGTTGTCAATGAAGATTGATTACACAATTTCTGTTGAGCGTAACAACTCTTGTTGTCGAAAACAATGCCCCTTTTAATACGGTTTCGCCTGTAAATCACGCAATTTCAAATGCAATCATTCTCTTGCGAAGAGAAAGTGTAAATATAGTGTAGAACTGATAAAATAAAAAATAGGAAATGAAACGTGTGTTTTTATTGTTCGTGATAGCCTTTTCCTGTATTTCACAGGGACTCTATGCACAGAACGTGGCGGTAAAAACCAATCTGCTCTCCGATGCGGTTCTGAACCCGAATCTCGGCATTGAAATGGGGCTGGCTCCCAAGTGGACGCTGGATGTTACCGGACAGTTAAATGCGTGGGAACTGTCGCACGACAGGCTGTGGAAGCACTGGGCTGTACAGCCCGAAATCCGCTATTGGCTATGCGACCGTTTCAGTGCGCATTTTTTTGGATTTCACCTGCATGGCGGCCAGTACAACATCGGCGGCTTCGACGGCAGAATCAACTTCTTGGGAACGGACGCCCGGAAACTGAAGGATTCCCGTTATCAGGGCTGGTTCGTAGGTGCCGGTGTCGCCTACGGCTATGCGTGGATTCTCGGCCGCCATTGGAACTTGGAAGCGGAGGTCGGGTTCGGCTACTCCTATACCCGTTATGACAGGTTCCGATGCGCGGGATGCGGCAAGAGGGTGGAAACGAATAAACCCCACCACTACGTGGGCCCCACCAAGGCGGCCATCAATTTGGTTTATCTATTCTAAATCGCGACGAATATGAGAAGAAAGGTATATATAATACTGGCAGCCCTGCTGGGCATAGGAAATATGTCGGAAGCGGTGGCGCAAAATACAAAAGATATTCTGCCCGGCGTTTCCGTCGGGAATCTCAATATGAACCGTGAGGGAAAATACCTCACCGTGGAGATGGATGTGGATCTGGCCGCGCTCGACGTGGATGCCAACCGAGCCGTGCTGCTTACTCCACGATTGGTCAACGGGGCGGATTCGCTCGACCTGCCTGCAATAGGTATCTACGGACGCCGTAGATATTATTACTATGTACGAAACGGCATAAGCACCATTTCGGGCGAGTCGGAAAAGTCGTTCCGTGCATCGGACAAGCCGGACAACGTGGCGTACAGCAACCTCGCCGAGTACAGCGACTGGATGAACGGCGCCACGCTCAAATTCCACCGCAGCGACTGGGGCTGCTGCCAGCAGATACTGGCGGAGTACGACGGCATAGTGGGCAGCCATCACGAGGCTTTCTTCCCTGAACTGGTATTTGTACAGCCTAAGGCCGAAATCATGAAAAGCCGTTCATTGTCCGGCTCTGCATACATCGACTTCCCGGTTGACCAGACGGTGATTTATCCCGATTACCGTCGCAACACGGTCGAACTGGGCAAAATACAGGCGACTATAGACTCCGTGCGCAACGACAAGGACGTGACCATCACGCGGGTATGGCTGAAAGGCTTTGCCTCGCCCGAGAGCCCATACAGCCACAACACCGAGCTGGCTATCGGACGTACCGCAGCCCTCAAGAAGCACATCGGGCAGTTGTACCACTTTGCGGACAGCATTATCCGTACCGACCACGAGCCGGAGGACTGGGCGGGCTTGCGCCGCTATGTGGAGCAGTCGAACATCAATCACCGCACGGAGATTCTGTCTCTGATAGACAGCGACATGGAACCGGATGCCAAGGAGGCGAAAATCAAGCGCGCTTACCCGGAAGAGTACCGCTTCATGCTGCAGAACTTTTACCCTGCGTTGAGACATACTGATTACCGCATAGACTATAACATCCGCACGTTCAGCGATGTGGAGGAGATAAAGCGCATCATGGCGGAGCAGCCGCAGAAGCTGAGCCAGAACGAGTTCTACCTCATGGCCGGGAAGTATGAGCCGGGTACGGACGAGTTCACCGAGGTATTCGAGACAGCCGTGCGTATGTTCCCGAACGACACCGTCGCGAACTTGAATGCCGCCAACGCTGCCATCCGCAGGGATGATTTCGGAGCGGCACGCAGGTATCTCGACAAGGCAGGCGACTCCGCCGAAGCGGTCTATGCACGGGGTGCGCTTGCCATACGGGAAAATGATTACGACACGGCACGCCGCTACCTGAACCGTGCGAAGGAGATGGGACTGGAAAAAGCGGCACGCACGCTCGAAGAACTGGAAGAAAGGCAGAAATAACCGCCAATCAATCATATAAAGAAAAATATTTTCAAAACATTTTAATAAAAAACTGATGAAAAGGAATTTATTATTCATGTCTGTGCTGGCATCCCTGTTCTTGGCGGGATGCTCACAAGAAGACATCGCTCCTGACGAAGAAGCGAATGGTAACGGTGAGGCCACTACCAGCTATATGGCTGTAAACTTGGTGTCCTCCGATGTGACAGGAACACGTGCGAATGGAAATGGCTATGAGGACGGAAACGGCATCGAAAACGGCGTCAAACATGTGCGTTTCTATTTCTTCAACGGAGTCGGTGGCGCAGTCAACGTCAAGACCACAGCCAGCGGTACTTCTGTAAACTACCATGACTGGGATAAAGACATCACGGATACAGGTAATAACCCAAATGATATAGAAAAGATACTCTCAACCACCATTGTCATCGACACTAAGAAGGGCGACGGTCTTCCCGTGAGAATCGCTGCCGTGCTGAACCCTACAGATGAGATAAAGAGTCTTGGTTCAATGGGTCTTTCAACTCTAAAAGAGAAAAGCGCTGATTTCGCTGCTGCCAACCTGACTACTGTGAACAACTTCGTGATGTTCAATTCCGTATATGTTGACAATGGTAAAGATTACAGTACCACAGACATAAAGGCGGGAAATATATGCAAGACTGAGGACGCCGCAAAAGCTAATCCCGTTACCATCTATGTGGAGCGTAGCGTGGCGAAAGTCAGCGTCGCTTTGGGACCAAATGTCGCCGGTGCCGCTACCCCAGATGGCAAAATCGCGTTGAAAAATAAAGTTGCCGATGGCGAAAATCTCACGGTCGGAGGTAAGCAGGTCTACCTGAAGCTCTACGGATGGGCGCTTGCGGCTGAAACAGATAAAGGCAGATTAGTCAAGAAAATCAATCCCAAGTGGGAAGGTACATGGTGGAAACCGAGTACGAATACATACCGTACGTTCTGGGCTATCAATGAAATGTCTGCCAAAAACGTATATAAAAAAAGTTACGACCAAATCAATACTGCTTTCGGCGAAGCCAACTATCTCTACACGAATGAAAATGCCCAGCTAATTGACATCGACAATACCCAGGGTGGCGCGACAAAAAATACCAAGGTCATTGTGAAAGGTGGACTTGTAGATGAAAACAATGATCCGTTTACTATTGTGCGACACATGGGTACTCACTTCGCTGACGACCCTGCTGATTTCAACCACTTAAAAGAGAGCATTCTCACTGTGTTGGAAAACAAAGAATACTTTTACTATTACAAAGACGGAAACAATTATACGCAGATATCAGCAGCAGATCTTGATGTCGTAGTTCCGACAACGATTAAGACTGAAGACAGCAAGAACTGTTATGTCTACACGCAGTTAAACTCAACAGCTGCCGCAAGAACAACATGGTATAAATCTAATGTCAAAAATCCTGTAGATGCCTCTGCGTACAAAGAAAGCAGTGTCAGTGAAATCAACGGCACACTTAAGGACAAGAAGTCTGATGGTTCCGGGGAATATATCATTGACCGCCCGTTGGTATGGAATTCCGGTATGACCTATTATTACTACGAAATCAAGCATCTGCCGGAAAGTAAAGAAATAGGCGTGGTCCGCAACCATATTTACAAGACCACAATCACTAACATTGCCGGTCTCGGTACTCCTGTTTACAAACCCGATGATATAATCTATCCCGAGAAACCCGAAGAAAATGCCCACTACATCGCGGCTCAAATCAACATCTTGTCTTGGCGTATCGTCGATAATAGCTATGATTTGGACTGGTAATATGAACCCGAACGCCCAAAAGCGTTTCTGATACATTCAATATGTGGGAATCGGCTCCCCGTTTCCCACATATATTAACAAAACAAAATAAAATAACAGATACAGTACCCGCCCACCGGTACACAAGGGAGGTGTGGCATCGGAGACCTGGACGCGAGACAGGTATCCCACTTGACGAGAAAATACGGATGCGGAAATTCCGCACACAATATATGAATATCAAGAAAGAGTAAACGATATTATGGATATACGGGCAATGATAAGGAATTTGGCAGCCAAGGTCTGCGTGGCGTCAGTCTGCATGCTGGCTCTTTCCTCCTGCGAAAGCTGGCTTTATGAGGAAGAGGGTGACTGTTCCGTGACCTACCGGCTCAATTTCCGTTACGATAAAAACTTGAAGTGGGCGGATGCCTTCGCCAACGAGGTATCATCGGTTCACGTGTACGCCTTCGACCTCTCGGGCATACTGGTATGGCAACGCGAGGAACAGATAAACCCGGCTACGGTGGAGAACTATTCGATGCCGCTTGACCTTCCTGCCGGCGACTACAAGTTGCTTGCATGGTGCGGACTTCAAAACGACGGCGAGCGTGAAGAATCCTTCTCCGTGCCCGAAGCCCGTGTCGGGGAGACCCGGATGGAACAGTTGCAATGCACGCTGAACCGTCAGCATGACGAGGCAGGAGCCTACAGCGAAGCCCATTTGTACCGCCTCTTCCACGGCACGCTGGACGTGTCGCTGCCTGTCAACGATAACGGCGGCAGCTACGAATACACCATGCCCCTGACCAAGAACACCAACCACATCCGCGTCATCCTGCAACACTTGTCGGGAGAGGATGTGAACGAGGCGGACTTCACCTTCCGTATCGATGATGAGAACGGCCTTATGGCGCACGACAACGAGCTGATGAGCGACGAGAATATCAACTACCGCCCTTGGAGTATACAGAATGTCGAGGCAGGCATCGGCAGGGACGGCAACAATGCCGTCAGCAACGTGAAAGGGCTCGTCGCCGACTTCACCGTCGGTCGTCTGATAGAGACACACCGCGAGAAAATGATGCTCACCATCGTCAACAAGGATGGCAGGGCGGTGGCACGTATCCCCGTGACAGACTACGCGTTGATGGGAAAGGAATACTACGAGAAGGAATACAATTGGCCTATGGACGAGCGGGAGTTTCTCGACCGTCTGGACGAGTGCGTGATGACACTCTTTCTCGACGAGAACCACAGTTGGGTAAGCTGCATCATCCAGATTCTGTCATGGCGTGTGGTGCTGAGTAACGTTGAAGTTGAATAATCAGGAAGAAGGATTGGACTGATGAAATCGAGCATTATACATAGCATTGTGGTCTGCCTGGTGGCATTCACACTGCCGTTTATGGTGGCGTGCAGCAGTCAGGATGAATCCTTGCCGGAAGTCGATAACAGCTTTATGGCTGTCTTTACTCTCGATCTGGGAGACACGACGCCCTATGGAACGACACGGGCCACTCCCGCCGATGGGGGATATGACCGGGGGAACGGCCTGGAGAATTATATTGACTTCTCTCTAAGAAACTTCCGCTGTTACCTTTTTGGAACGGACAACCGCTTTATCAAAGCGTTGGAAACTGTCAGTGTCCGGAGTCTCGACGAGAAAGTACATCTGGTCAGCTTACGGCTGAAAGATACCCAGGAAGTGAAAGACGCACTGGCCACGGGCTGCCGCTTCGTGTTCATGGCCAACTGGAACACGAATGCCGAGCCGGCTCCCGGCATGACCATAGAGGAGCTTTGCGCCGCTTCCTACGCCGGGTTCGAGTTCTCGCAGGAAAAGACCGTGCTCTCGGCCAGCAACCTCATACCGATGTATGGAGTGAAGGAATTCGAGAGCGGTGTGCCGGATTTCAAAGACGGGAAGGAGACAGCAGAACTCGGTACCGTCCACCTTCTCCGCGCCTTCGCCAAGGTCGATGTGAAAATCAATTTCGTGGACTTCGCGGAGACTCCTGCAGTTACGTCCGTGTCACTGACCCATTCCAACAGCAAGGGTTACAAGGCTCCGGAAAACGTCACTAAGGAGGAACAGTATGTCACCGGTTCATGGCTCACGGACTATACGCCCGTGAATATCCCGGGTGACGCGACCGATATAGAGCTGGCGTTGACATATGACGCCAATACCGGGAGCTATATAGCGTATGTGCCGGAATACAGGAATGTAAATGACCTGAAAGAGCCTCTTGACAACCGCTCGCGCATCAGGGTCAAATTTATCATAGGGAATACAGAGGCCGGCGGACGTGCGGTCGAGCAAGTGTTTGATTTCCGCTATTCCGACACCCCGCCGACCGGTGCGACAGCCGGACAACACTTCGACATCGCACGTAACAACTGGTACAAGTTCAACATCACCGCGAAAGGCAAAGACATCGTGTGGACAGTTGACGTGATTCCTTTCACATCGGTAGAACTCACACCGGATTACGGTCTGACAAGGGAGGAATTTACCGGATATATAATAGGTAAGGATAAGGAAGGCAGGATGTGCTGGTATGACGGTAATTATTATGATACCGAGAAAGCTGTTCCATTGTATCTCGGGCCGAAAGATAAAAAAGATGAAAATGAAAAGTTTGTGACCATCAACGGCAAAGAGTATCTGCTTGTGTATGCGGATTACGAGCGGACCGCAGCAAAACTTGACCATTTTTTCGAAAAGGAGACCCAAAAGAAATATCTTCTCACTCCGGAAGGAATAACCAGATATAAATCGGTAATGGATGATCCGAATCCTTGGATTGCTTTTTATCTCAATGACCTGAAGCAGCAAGTATGGCTTGATGAGGTACTCAGATTGAGCTGCTACCGTACCCTGAACGAATGGGATAGACTGGAATACAGCATTGTAGCATATAATTGGCCTGGATACGATCACGGCTCTTATAACCCGAGATTCTGGTTTGACATTCTCGGCAACCGTTATCTCTGGTCGGAAGGAGATACGAAGGAAAAGAGGGCGGTCATACTCGGAGATTGGATACAATACCTTGAATGAGCTTGCAACATACCTGACATCTTAAAATATATGAGCAATTATGTCTAATATAATAAAAAAACATAGTATCATTTTTTCGATAATCCCGGCATTATGGGCTGTGGCTGTCACACTTATCGGATGCACGGATGATCTTATAGACAAGACTGTGGAGATACCGGATGCAGAGGTTGAAATCCGGGGCGAGGTGATTTACAAGCCGCTTGTGCCGACGGAAGTACAGACACGTGCCGAAGCGCCTGAAGGAACGGAATACAAGGGCATAAAATCGCTGTATGTTTTCTTCTTCAATTCAAAAGGAGAAAAAGATAATTACAGCGGAGAAGTGAGTTTCACAACCGCTTCTTCTGACGGTTCCACATACGAGCGTGTCACGTTCAAAAAGAAAGTACGCTCCGGCCGGTACTATGTCTATGCCGTCGCCAATATCTCCGATTCCCAGAAGAACGACCTCATGAAGGTAACATCCATCGAAGAACTTAGAAAATTCAAACTTGACTGGAATGATGACATTGCGAAAGACCTTGAAATGTTCGGCGTGTTCAGACAGGGCGGTGCGGAAACCGTTCCTGACAATGAGGGCTTTGAAAAGGACGAACTCCTTACTATTACCCCGGACAGGAACAGCCTGCATTCCTGGGTGCGCAGGGCGGTATCGAAAGTGACCGTCGATTTCGACGGAACGATGCTGAAAAGCGGGGTCACGGTCTATATAAAAAACGCCGTACTGAAAAATGTGGCATCCGGTGCTCTCCTCGGTAAATCCTCCAAGGCCGTCAGCGGCAGTGATACAGAAGCGGCTGCCGATACTGACGAGACTGTTGCTGATGATGGTAAGATTACCTGCATCCCGTCATCGAATTATTCCATCACTTACGGAGAGGGTGAAGACCACGGCGGTTGGCCTACGGTGACAAAAGCAAAAACATTTTCTCCGTCAGAGATATGGGGAGATCTGGGTGTTACAAGTTTCCACGACGACAACGCCAAGGCACTTCCATGTTATGAAAACATGCAGGGAACACATGATGACAAATCCAAACTTCAGGATTCCGATGGAGACGGGATAATCGACTCAAAGGATTATGACGGGGTCACAGACGGCACCTACCTCGAGGTGGAGGGATATTATGTCGCCGACAGGCCTGAATATAAATCAGAAGGCAAGATCATCTACCGGTTCATGCTTGGAATGGATGCGGAGAAGAATTTCGATCTGGTCCGCAACCATCATTACAAAATCACGATGCAATTTAAAGGTTATGGCAATGACGTGGATTGGCACATTGAGTATAGCGAGAAGTATCTGGATATCACCTACCCTGAGGATGTGAACTATCAGGGCAAATTTTTCAAACCTAATCCTGATTATGTCAAATACCATAACGCGGGTCATACCTTCAATAATCAGAATGTGATCACGGTGACCAGCTATGCCACGGGTAAGCCCAATGTATGGATAGAACCGGATGAAATCACCTATACCTATTATTCGTACAATGACCAGGCCGGAACATGGATCGAAGACAACAGTACCTCCTCCGGATGGCTTACATGTACCGAAGGCAATGTCTGCGATGACAACACACACAAGGACTATACTTTTGTCGCCGACATGACGGAGCCGACCTCTACCAAAATCAACAATCTGTTTCCGGCCGGCAGCGTAGGCAGTCAAGCCGCCCCGTATAACCTTTCCAACGAAACCGGAGGAAGTTCGGTCGAGAACACCGCCAACTGCTATATGGTTGGGGCTCCCGGCTGGTATTGTTTCCCTCTCGTGTATGGGAATGCAATTACAGGTGGAAGCGCAAACGCGATGGCATATTCATCATCACACATGGTAAACCATCTTAATAATAAAATTTCTGCACCTTATATTAAAGATAATAATGTGAGTCTCTCCGGTGTCAGTGTGAAACTTATATGGCAGGATGCCCAAAATCTTATCATACCAAATGAGATAGAATTTGATCCCACTCTTTTTGCTGGTAATGGCGGAATAAAATTCCACATAAGTAACATACAAGAGGGAAATGCCGTGATAGCCTTGATCGATGACAATGCAGGCGAAGATGAATATGTCAATTTAAATCGAGGCGATGTATATGGAACGAGCGGAAGCACAAAAGCTATCTGGAGCTGGCACATCTGGGCTACCCGCTTCGGTTTCGGAAATTTCGAGAAGGATATCCTGATTACCAATCACGAAAATAAGAAATTCGATGTGATGCCTGTCAATCTCGGCTGGTGCTCGGGAGGCAAAGTAATAAAATATTATAGGCGCCGCAAGTGTGAAATAAAATTCAAGTTCGGAGACCACGAGATAACCAGAACGATTGAACAATATCCACATTTCCTCCTTCCGCGTGGCGACCATCCATATTACCAGTGGGGGCGTAAAGATCCGTTTGTAGGTTCAAACACAGCCTTTGGAAACAAACAGAGATGGGATCATGACGGCACCCTCTATGACATAGGGGGAATATATAATCCTCCCCGGCTTTATCAGGAACCGGAAACGTTCCAAAATAACGCGGGAAGAAAGCACACTAAAGATTGTCTTGATGTGCTTGTCAAGAATCCTGACAAATGGCATAATGCTCCGAGAGAGAAGGATGGCGTAAATCCTCCTTATAAAAGTATTAATAAATCACCTACGGACTTGTGGTCAAATAATGGTAAAAAGACGGTCTATGACCCCTGCCCGGTGGGATATCAGGTAAGTGACAACTCTGTTTTCACCGGATTCACGACTCACGGAAAAGAGGCGAAGTTCCCGTATGACTGGTATGATGTACTTGAAAACAATATGCAGTCAGGTTATTACACCGGCAGCTCAATAAACAAACAGGTTCTGGAACTTTATACAGACCCGAGGAAACTCCAGTCCATCATCTTCCCTGTCTCCGGTTACCGGGATTATGATGCTAAAGCGGAAGTTGCACAATATCCGAAAGACGGTACCATGGGACAAGGTTTTGTCTGGTTCAATAATGCAAAGGATTCGACCAACTCTTACCACTTGAAGTTCCACCGCAACGATATCCAGACGAACGACGATTGGCAACAAAGAGGCGGTGATGGGTTGAACTTGATAGCGCCTTATGAGGCTTTCTACAATACCGATGGTTTCGGTGTTCGTCCGGTATCAACAAAGCAACCGCAGCAACTGCCATGACCGCCCACGAATGTAACCGGACAAGAGGCTGCAAACCGGAGACGGAAGCCAAATACCGCCCGGCGTTAGAGTTGTACACCGGCACCGACCTCACCTACGTTGAGATTTGCCGGCAGTGCGGAATCTCCATCAGCGGATTTTCCCGTTATATCTGTATTTACCATCGTCATCTGATGTTGAAACGCAACGGCATCAAGTGCTGTCCGGAAGAAGCCGCCGGCATCAAGATTGGCCAACGGCGCGGACAACGTCCCGAAATTCACGCCAAATACAAGGAGGCCATCGCAGCGTGTGACAGCATGGACTATATCGAGTACAATGTATCGCAGATAGCCCGTGAGTTTGGATTGAGCGGCACGAACCTCGGCCGCCAGTTGCGGACGCATTATCCCGAAGTATTGGAGTTCCGCGAGCGGGCACGGCAACGGTTGGGACTGGACGACGGCCTGCCTCGCGGCACGCGCCCGTGGTGCAAGGAACAGTATGCCGAAGCTGTGGAACTTCTGCGTGCCGACCGTTATATCACGGTGCAGGAGGCCGCCTACCGCTGCAATGTCTCCTACACCGGATTAGAACAACACATGATATTCTACCACAAGGAACTGGTCGGGAACCGCATCAAGATACGCGAACAGGCCACCAGACAGCAACACAGGGGCAGAATAACAGGACGCGGAACGCTTCATGTCCCGACTCCTGAAACAATCGAGAAATATGCCGAGGCTCTCCACTTATACCGCACTACACCCATGTCCGCCCGGAAAATAGCCAAACGAACCGGCGTATCGATAAAAGGTTTCTATGAATACCTGCAGACCTGGCACAAGGATTTGATCTGTGAGCGGAAAGGTATCCCTTATGAGGAAGGCAAACCTGTGGACTGGTCATCCGTGCGGAAATACAATCCGGACACCGCCGCCAAATACGCTGAAGCCATCGCCCGACTGAAAGAGGGCGGTCTCACTACGGCAAAGGTCGCGGCAGAGTTTGGTCTTCACCCCGAATGCTTCAGGCAATACCTGAAAGAGCACGAGCCGGAACTACACGCCAGTCTGGGAATGAAAAAGACAGATAGCGGCCGTATTATGGCACCGCACAGCATGGGAAAATATAAGGAGGCTTTGCATATCTATGCTACTACAACAGAAAGTGTAAAATCATTGGCAAGACGATTCGGGTTCAACGACTGTTCATTTGGACAGTTCATCAGACGCCAATTCCCTGAACTACACGAAAAGCACAAAAAATTGTTACAACAGATAAAAAAGACAGAATAGAGCTTACACCGCAAGAAACAGATTCATTAAACGCACATGAATCTGTTTTTTACATCAACTCCAAACAATTATATCCGGTACAGATAAAAATAACATCTGTTTCCAATTTGTTTATTAATATTTGGATTGAGAGCAACAATATTATTAATATCAATATATTACATCGTGGTACTTGGGTAATAGCCTAATATACCTTCATGCGAAGGCGGGCGGCTTTCTGTGCGGAAAGAGCAGACGGCGCAAGCGCAACCAAGAACCGATTTTAATCAACCTAACCAATTCCACCAAACTGTTTACATTCTCTACCTGGTGTAATCCATAAGAATTGATTGGAGTATAATGCCGAGAACAAGGCTGTCATGCGAGAAGCGGAAGAAATCAGGCGCAGACTGATTGAGGAACTGACAGCCGTAGAGAGTGGCATCGAGATTGATGCGGCAATGCAGGACATTCCTCTTGCAAAGGTAATCAAGGATTATCATGCTCTGATATTGGGCCGAGGAGATTATCTCCCCCTTTCGTCACAGGCGATGCCGGGGATGACGACAAGATTTTCAGCCTACCTACCACAAGCCGAGTCAGCATCATACTCGGCAATTGGGCGAAGGCCGCAGAGGTAAAGAACGAAATCACTTTTCATGTGAATCGCCACACCTTCGGCACCCTGATGCCTACTCTCGATGTTGACCTATACACGACAAGCAAACTCTTAGGACACAAGAATATTGCCACAACGCAAATCTACGCAAAAATCATCGACCAGAAAAAAGATGATGCCGTCAACCGCGTAGACGAAATCTTTAAGTGATAAACGGATTATCTTATGTTAGGTAAAAGGCATTTATTTAAAATCAACAGGTTGCAGCCCATGGATTGTTGACAAATGCGATACAGAAAGGAGAGGAAACGCAATGAAAAGAGTCTGTAAAAGAGCGTTTCCTCTCCGGCAGAAAAAAGATTTCTTTGATGTATGAAAAAACTGTTTATGATATTTTTAGGAAAATACCTCGTTAAGCTCATGTATCTTACGCCACTGGTCTTCGCTGCTAAGTCCGCGAAATGCGTAGCTCGACAGCTTGAAGCCGGTGCGTGGGCTGATTTCAAGACTTGACTGAGCGATATGCTTTGATGCTTTCAGAATTACTCCTGTGATAGAAGCCGTATCATCAGGGAACGGGGAATGGGCGTCAATCAGACCGAGAACTACCTTCTTCTTATCGGGTATATGGCGAAGCACCTCCAGTGAGTAGTCGTTGCCGATATCAAACGGAAGGAAGAATTTATCGATTTTGATAGACGACAACGCCTTCGGCATTATGTTGTCGGGATAATCTATGACCTCCCATTCCGGCACAACGGTATCTCCGCCCGAAAGATAGACTGCGGTTTCCATTCCATCCGGAAGACCTTCCAGCGAGGCGTTGATGACTGTCAGAATCTGCCTGTGCAGCTCCATCAGGTCAACGCCTCCCTGAAGAAGGCGCTTGGTATAATTGTCGTCGCACATAAGACCACAGGCTGTATCGTCTAGCAGAATCGAGTCGCATGCGAGTTCATGCAGCCGCAACGATGTCCGGCGGTATGCTTCGGCTATGTCATCAATAAGCAGCTCGACCGAAGGATAAACCATCTCAGGGTGCCCTTCTGTAAGATTGTATATCTCAAGCAGAAGATTGGCCGGAGAAGGTAAGGTCTGACGGCATTTTGCCCTTCCTTTCACTGTGTCGCGGAGGAATATGAAATCTGCAAAGAAAGTATGTGCGGGATTGTATGAGATGCGGCCTGAGATTCTGAGACAGTCGGTCGCGGCCTCCACAGGCTGGTATATGCGTCCGGAATCCACGCGCTCACAGGTGATTCCTTCAAGTCCGAACCAGAAATCATTAGCCCAGTGCTTGCGCCGGATTTCTCCGGAGGTTATGTAATGAAGGCCGCATTCTATCTGTCTTTCCACAATATCACGGACAGCGTTGTTTTCAATTGCATCCAATTCCTGACGACTGATTTGCTTCGAGTCATATTTCAGACGCGCGCCCATAAGGTCCTCATTCGGAAGAAAACTTCCGATAACTTCTATTTCCATATTTCGTAATCTTTAGAATACTCCGTTTACACCGCAAAAAATAAGTACCATATAGCCGAGCAAAAGCCCGACAACGCCCATAATCAGTCCGGTCTTTACCATATATTTCTGCTTTATGAATCCGGTGGCGTCTGCCAGTGCGTTGGGCGGAGTGGAAATCGGGAGTACCATTGCCACGGACGAACATATGGCGACACCGATCAGAAGTGTTGACACCCCGCCGAATGCGGCGAGCTGTTCGGTCATAGTGCTACCAGCAATCGCAAGAATGGGAATGAAAAGCGCGGCTGTTGCTGTATGGCTGATAAAGTTGGCCATAAGATAGCAGAGCAATCCGGAGCCGATGATGACAGCCAGCGGAGACCATGAAGCAAACGGCACAGCCTCTATCAGATGGGCTGCAAGACCCGACTCCTTCATGGCCACTCCGAGGGCGAAAGCTCCGGCGATCATCCATAGTATGCTCCACGAAAGCTGTTCGAGGTCGCGTTTGGTTATCACACCGGCCATACAGAGGACGGCAACCGGAAGCATAGCCACTACATTGGCGTTCACGCCGGTCACGGAGTCTGTTAGCCAAAGCAGAATGGTGATTCCGAATGTGACATACACAAGAATATCCTTCCAGTCCGATTCGTGATCCGATTCTATTTTCAGATGTATTTCTTTCTGTTTGAAGGGGAAAAGGTGTTTGAGTACAAACCATGCGATAAAGAGAAGCCCCATTGTGAGCGGCACCATCACCATCATCCACTGTCCGAAACCGATGCCCATATCCATGCCGTCGGGGTCGTTGAGAAACTTCAGGGCGATGGCATTGGGCGGTGTTCCTATCGGAGTGCCCATGCCGCCGATATTGGCTCCGACAGGAATGGCAAGCGCAAGTCCTATCTTGCCTTTGCCATCAGGAGGCAATGCGCTCAGCACAGGTGCGAGAAATGTCAGCATCATCGCAGCCGTGGCCGTGTTGCTGATAAACATGGAGAAAACGGCGGTGACAAGAATGAAGCCGAGCAGCACGTTTTCAGATTTGGTTCCGAAAGGCATCAGCATGACTTTTGCCAATTTTACGTCCAGCCCAGACTTAGTGGCGGCTATCGCTATTATGAAGCCTCCGATGAAAAGCATGATTGTCGGGTCGGCGAAGCAATGCAGCAGATCAGTGTTGCTGACAAGATTGCTGAATTTTTCGCCGTCGGCACCGGTCTGGAAAAACCATAGCGCACTGTTGGATGCGCAGAAAAGAAGCAGGACAACCACCACAGGAGATGTCGTCCAAGCCGGTACTGCATCGAACAACCACATGAGTGCGGCGAATACAAAAATTGCCAGCACGCGATGCTCGACAGGGGTTAATCCGGGAAGACCATAAACAGACGACGGGGCAACCCAGAGAAACAATGGAATTGTGATTGCGAGCAAGAGTTTGAGAGCTTTTATGCCTATTGGATTGCGGTTGTTGCGATGCTCTCTTTTCCATTGATGGTATTCCTCCACCAAATGGAAGCCGTGAAACATTGTAAACATGATATTCGATAGGTCTGAAAGGTTATTTACGATGCTTCATGTAACGCGGATGTACACCTGTGAGATAGAAACCGCTCACAAGGTCAATCTCACAGTCCTCACAAATCGGACCGCCGTAATTGAACAGGATGTACGACAACTGCTTGTTGTCGAGTCTGGAGTTTTTCAGCCAATTCTGAACATCAGGAAATTCAAATTGAAATTCCTTTTCGCACCTCGGACATTTCATAACGCAATGAGCTGTTAAGGTGGAAAAGATCTGATAAGGACATTTTGGCAAACCTGAATGACAATGCACAATAAATCGGCCCCGACTTCACGTCGCGGCCAATGGAGCAGTCTGGATCCGTAAAACCCATGTCATCTGACACTGCTCTTATAGGTGTCATGCTGTAGCCAAATCTCTTCATCTCAAAATCTAATCCACGAGATTATTGAAAATGTTAACTCGCATGGCAGGTCTCCTGACTTGTTCCCCTTCCGGACGGTCTTCCCGACCGCCTTGGCGGTCAGTGACACTGATGTCGTGTCCGGCAGGTTCAATGGAACTTACAGTAGCGGGTCTGTTCAGGTCTTTCACCTGATTCCCTTTTAATCGCCAAGGCTGTGAACCCCCGGCGAACCAATGCGACTGCAAAATTAATAAACAAATCCGAATTAATGAAATTTTTCCTTAATTTTATTCGAAAGATTCCAATCTTCAGGAGTGTACCCCATACGAAGCCGATGCACTTCGTGTCATGCTGGGAATAGCCTCAGGAAAAATGACAATGGAGACAATGCCTCAGCATGACCACACCAATGTCAACCGCTATCTCAACTTCGGATGCGACAAGGAGTGCACCGGAACCGACAGTGTACGGGCACATCGACAGACGCTGGCAATGGAGCTGATGAAATCCGTGTCGCGCTATGTCGGCAAGGATGAGATAATCGACATCACCACCGCGCTGCTTACAATCTCTTCAGATTCAAAAGCTATCGAGACCGTTATCAGCAATCTTCCGAAAAGAGAGCATCACGACAGTAATTCCAATACAGGACAGACGACAGTAAACGCTCCGACAGGGAAATAGACAATATCATATCCGACATTCTTTCCCTGCCCTTCATTGTGTTTTATAACAATGACAGATGACTTCGGCAATACAGTACGACAGGATAAAGGGCATGGGTGCCGGGAAGATTTGAAAATTATTGCAAGCTGTGATTATATCATGGGGGAACAAGGACAAGGAATCTTTTTGGTCTCCCGATTATAATCCCGACAACGGCAGTCAAATCCGGGAATGACCACATAATAAAAACATCATATGACAATCAGGAACATGGAACATAAAAACACCTATCCCTTTTCATCCGTCAGCTTCCGGCTGCCAGCTGAAGCCGTCGAATGGCTGTCGGAAACAACCACCGATAACGACGGCAACGAAATCCGGAACATGGCAATCTTCGGCGGTCTGCTGAAAGACATGAGAACCACACCCGGATATGATGCCGGATACCGCAGACCGCTCAACCTCCAGCCGGGACAAGTGCAGTTCTCGGAAATCAGCCTCGCCGACAAATGGAATCTCGGACGGAAGAAGACGCACAATATTCTCGCGAGGATGGAGGCCGCAGGGCTGGTCAGAATATTCAACTCCCGTATCGGGTCGGCCCTTTCATTCACCTGCATATCAGGCTGGGAAAACCCGGACGGAGAGGTTATAGCCAACGGATTCTTCGCAGATTGAGAGCCACGCCGGATGTGCCATGAACCACCGTGATTACATGCAGGGAGACCTTAGTTTCTGATTTGGTGTTACCCTCGCTCCGCTCTGTTGCCCCAAAACGCCTCGCCGCTCCCTGCGGTCACGGTCATGGCCGCTCGCAGGCTTGCACCCAGACAATCAGTTTTACAAATCACAGAATACCACTTATATGGGCAAAACAAAGAGAAAGACTCTGCCGCCGGAGGCTGTGCGCTCATGCACCGTCACCACGAAGATGACAGCCGCAGAGCGTCGGAAGATACGCGAAATGGCCGCCAGATACAACTTGACACCGAGCGACTATATGCGGCACAGGGCACTTGGATATGAGCCGCCATCGGCACTTACAGCCGAGGAATCGGCGATGCTCCGCAACCTTGACGGATGCCGCGTCGATATACTCAATTTCGCCAACGCCCTTGCCGGAGAGAGTGGCATCGAGATTGATGCGGCAATGCAGGACATTCCTCTTGCAAAGATAATCAAGGATTATCATGCTCTGATATTGGGCCGAGGAGATTATCTCCCCCTTTCGTCACAGGCGATGCGGTAGATGCCGGAGCGAGGCGATGCCGGGGATGATGACAGGGTTTTCAGCCTCCCCACCACAAGCCGCGTCAGCATCATACTCGGCAACTGGGCTAAAGCCGCAGAGGTAAAGAAAGAGATCACTTTTCACGTGAGCCGCCACACCTTCACCACCCTGATGCCTACTCTCGATGTTGACCTATACACGACAAGCAAACTGTTAGGCCACAAGAATATTGCCACAACGCAAATCTACGCAAAAATCATCGACCAGAAGAAAGACGATGCCGTCAACCGCGTGGACGAAATCTTTAAGTGAAGACAACAAAGACAGGCGACCCCGACATCTAAGCTGAGGTTGTCTGTTGTTTTAGTGTGATTAGCTATTTTTATTCGTTTCGGCTATCAACCGTATATGGCGTATCGGTTTAGAATGATAATCTGACGCCTGCAGAGAGCGAGATTGTCTTTCTTTCCCAACCTTATTTGAAAAAAGGATATTGCGTTCTGAACATATAGGACAAATGTTTCCCTATTTCAACTGCAACTTCGCTAATCACACCTATATTGAATCGGTTTGAAAAGCTGGCCGACATAGATTCTTTATTCTCGATGTCATTTCGAGATTGCCTACCGGTGATTGCTTACTGTATATAAGAACCTACACAGAAGTGAAGTCAAACATATTATGAAACAGGAGATCGGAAACTTTCTATTACCGAAATGTTGATATACCAGATGCTATGTCAGTTGGCATGATTCGCATAGAAATCGAGTTCCTCAAAGGAGAAAGAAACACTAACAATATAATCTAAAACCATCAGTATTACAGTATAACAATTAAATTTCAGGGAATAAAGTTTCGCCTATCCCGGAAGTAGACCGCTATATCGAAAATATTTGTTAATTTTGCATCGTCTTTGGGTGAACAGACGGTTAAACGTCTGCGAGAGGGAACCCGGTATAAAGCCGGGACAGTGCCAGCTACTGTAAAGTCCGTTATAGTATGTCTGCTATGGTCACTTCAGCAAGGAGGGAAGGCCGACAATACCGGGCTAAGTCAGGAAACCTGCCTAATAACATCTTTTAGAGTAATTATTTCTGGAATAAAATAATTGACTATGGTAAAATATATCTTCAGGCAGATTCATCTTTGGCTGTCAGTTCCGTTCGGACTGATTGTCGTTATTATTTGTCTGTCCGGCGCCTTATTGATATTCGAGAGGGATTTCGGACATATAGGACAAACAGAGGTGAAGAGTAATGGCAGGACACCTTTGCCAATGGATTCGATTCTCAATTCGGCACAACTATATTTGGCTGATGGCAATCATATTGTCGGTGTTACGATCTATCCCGATTCGGGACATGCTTACAAAGTTATGCTTGCCAAGCCAGCAATGGCTGCTATTTGGGTTAACCAGTACACAGGAGAAGTCATGGGAAAGTATGACCGTCCGGCAGTTTTCAAAGTGGCAAGTGCCGCGCACCGCCGATTATTCGGGAAATCCAAGGCTGAGGGCGCTTTCGGTGCAATAACTGGTAAACTTGCGATTGGAATCACTACTATCGCTTTACTCATGATAATCATTTCAGGCCTGATAGTATGGAAACCGAGTAAAGGGCACGTTAGAAATAAATTCAAGATTTCGATCACCAAAGGAACCTATAAGTTCTTGTATGACTTCCATTGTGTCGGAGGTGCAGTGAGTGCCTTGATTATTACAGTATGTATCCTTACCGGTCTCAACTGGTCATTCGGATGGTATAGAAAGTTACTCTACAGCACTTTCGGAACCGAGGTGGCTGAAACCACAAGCCATAAGACTCCTGCTGAAATTTTTCCGGCCTGGGACTATGCCTACAGCAAGCTCTCATCAGAATATCCTGACAAAGAAATCCGAATGTATCAGAATGAGGCAGATATCGTTGTCGGTGGGTGTGGAAACCAACAGGCGACCGACACGTATAAGATCAATCCTGCCAACGACGAAGTTTCCTCTGTAACGACATATGAGGATAAGGCGGAATCCAATCATATCAAGGGATGGATCTACTCACTACATGTTGGTTCCTGGCTCGGATGGCTTACCAAAATCATATATCTGGTCTGTGTGCTTATCGGTGCTGTTCTGCCAATTACGGGTTATTATCTATGGATAAAGCGATTGATTCTAAAGAAATGTCACAGCGCATAATTATGGTTACTGGCGGATAACGCAGCGTAAAAAGCTTTTTTGCCGAACAGCAAGCATTGGGAATGTCGGCACACCCTACTTATCATGCGACAGCAAGAGTGATGGACGAAGAAATGCGACGCAGAGTGGAGTTTCACAAAATTCGACATTGCAATCTATGGATAGCTGTTATTTCCCCTCTACTTTCGGTTATATTGCTCGTTCTTTATATGAAATACCGCATAGGGGGCTATACAGGTGATTGTTGTGGTGCGTCATCCCTCATTTGCAAAGTTTCAATGATATTTGGTGTAGTATTATCCTTAGTCCTATGAAACTCGTTTTTATCCGTCATACTTCTTTAGATGTACCGAAAGGTGTTTGCTACGGGAATACAGATGTCAATCTTGCTCCTTCTTTCCCTCAGGAAGCCAGCGCAGTTAAAGACAATCTCAGTGCTTATCGATTTGACAAAACTTTTTGCAGCCCATTGTCGCGATGTATAAAACTCGCTGAATTTTGCGGATATCCCGAAGCAATAAAAGACAATCGTCTGAAAGAATTTAATTTCGGCGCGTGGGAAATGCAGTCTTATGATGCAATAAAAGATCCGACCTTACAGGCTTGGTTCGATGATTATATAAATGTCAGACCACCGCAAGGCGAATCAGTTAAAGACCAGCGGAAGGAAGAAATAAAAGAACTCAATGAAGAATCTATAATCGGTGTATTCACTCATGGAGGCATACTCATCAACGCACTTGTGGTATATGGGAATAAAACTTATGATGAAGTATATAATGATATTCCTCCCTATGGTTCTATAATAGTAATAGAAGTCTGACTCCCAATGTGATAAAAATCATGAGGATTTCAGTTCTCCTATTTATTGATATAGCCTTCACTACATCCGTATAATCGAAATCACGATGATTTTCACCTATATACGGTTTATACACACTTTCACCGAAATAATCGTGTGTACCTCCAAAACGGCAGTCAAGTATACCGGCCAATGCAGCTTCAGGATAGCCGCTGTTTGGACTTGCATGACAGCGGCCATATTTCCTTACAAATGACAGAAGTCTCATTTTGCCTGAAACAAAAATCATCAGAAGTGCTGTGAGACGAGCCGGAATATAATTTGCCAAATCATCAATTTTTGCAGCCATACAACCGAAATCAAGGTATCGCTCATTCTTGTATCCTATCATAGAATCAAGAGTGTTTACCATCTTATATGCCATCATTCCCGGAACGCCAAGTAGGGCATACCAGAAAAGAGGTGCTACTACTCCGTCACTCAGATTTTCAGCAAGGGTTTCGAGTGCTGCAGTTCTGATTTCCTGAGGTGAGAGATTTGCCGTGTTTCTTCCGACAATTCTTCCAACCTGAATCCTTCCATTTTCAAGCGAAATATCTACAGCCTCAAATACCATTCTCCCTTCTTTAATGAGCGTTGTTCCTGCAAGACAATAGAAAATCATAAAAGCATGAACTACAACATTTAACCACGCATAAGGAGAAATGACATCAAGAAGAAGCCATGTTGCAATATAAGTGCCAACAATTAGAGCAACCGCCGTCAACCTTCCTTTTAATCGTTTGGATTTGCCATGATTAAATTTGTGTTCACAAACGCTGATTATTTTCCCAAACCACACTATGGGATGCGGCAACTTTGTCGGGTCTCCGAACAACAAATCTAATGTCCAACCTATGATTAAAGGTAAAACTGTTATAATAACATCCATTCTTTTATAGCTTTTATGAATATATCATTTTGCGCATGCTCTTGTGCCGCTATTCTAAAATATTCAGGCGTAAGTCCCTCGAAGTTTGATGCGTCACGAATGAGAATCCCATAATTCTCAACCATCCATTCCTTGAGTTCTGATGCAGCTTTATGCGGGAGTCGTGCCAACAGAAAATTACAGTCGGTCGGTTCCACCTCAATATCGGTTTCCCTTAAAGCCGCGGACAATCGCAATGCTTCTTCATGCAATGTCTGCCGGTCAATATTTGTCCCATCATTATTGTCGAGAAGATAATGGGCAGCCTCAATAGCAATAGCATTGACAGACCAAGGCATCCGCAATCTGCGCAAGGAGTCGAGTAAGCTTTTCGGCCCTATCGCATAACCGATTCTAAGACCAGGAATCATAAACTGTTTGGTCAGGGAATTTAGAACGACAATATTCTCTCTTTCCCAAACATCGTCAACTGAAAGAACCGTCTTGACAGAATAGAGCGCATAAGCCTGATCTATAATAAAAACTTTGTTCTTACATTGGTCAATCGTTGCAAGAAGTCTGTTTCTGTCGAATATTTGTCCCGTCGGATTATTTGGGTTGCACAGCCAGACGACATCAGCATCGGATCCCTCAATATCATTCATGGAATGGAGATAGGATATCGTATGGGTAAAAACGCCTGCGGCATCCTGATACTCCCTGAATGTCGGCACTATTATCGCCGATTTTTTGCCTTCGAAGAGGTGAGCAAGAAGATAAATCGCCTCGGTGGCACCATTGGTTACTATAATGCTTTCCTGAGGTAAATCATAAATCGATGCCAAATGCTGTTCAATACTTTTAGGTTCCGGCTCGGGATAGTTCCTGAAAACGGCACCACATTCATGCAAATGCTCCAGCAGACGGTCATGACAGACATTCTGAGGGATATTTGTACTGAAATTTATATGGATCTTACCGCTGTAGCGGTAGAGATCATCACCATGCCCGTCAATCATCTTTCTTGAATAATCGAATAGATTTTATCCACATCCAAATATTTTCTCAGCCAGTCTGCCAGCAGGTTATATTGCTCATCTCGGAAAGTTGCCGGGTCGTACTTCTCATTAGTTTTCCGATTCATGAACGGACTGAGAATTAGTTCGATAACCACTGGATTATCAAGTATGCCATGGATATAACTGCCCCAACATTTTTCATCAATCATGCAGCCTTCGGGTGTACCATCTTCAAACCAGATAAAAGGATTATTTGTATCAGTACGACCCATGTGTATTTCGTACCCTTTGCAGATTCTGTCATCATCAAGGAAGCGGAAATTAACTTGTCGAGTTGTTTTCTCCTGACATATTACTGTTCTGGCAGGAAGAAGTCCTAATCCGGGAAGTGATTTCAGCTCTCCTTCGATGCTGTCCGGATCTTCCACAATGTCACCCATCATCTGGTAGCCGCCACAAATACCAATTACGGTCTTCCCTTCATCGCGAGCCTCTCTGATAGCTTTAGCCAAACCCTTTTTTCGCAGTCCAAGCAAATCAGACAGCGTATTTTTACTTCCGGGAAGAATTACGATGTCGGCATCAGCCAAATCATTCGAATCGGCCGCATAATAAAGATTGACTTGAGGATGCCGCTCAAGCACATTGAAATCAGTAAAATTAGAGATGTGGTCGAGAAGAACGACCGCCACATTTACTTTGTCTTTTTTTGCACTCTTTTCTTTTCCGGCAATAGCTACAGAATCCTCTTCCTCGATATGTATATGGGAAGCTATAGGGACAACCCCGAGCACAGGGACTCCGCACAACTCTTCCAGTTGCTGTCTTCCATCCTCGAACAATCGTAGATCTCCACGGAATTTATTGATGATTATGCCTTTTATCAATCTGCGATATTCCGGAGTCTGGAGCATTATAGAGCCATAGACACTTGCAAAAACCCCACCTCGATCTATATCCGCCACAAGAATAACATTTGCCCCTGCATAAAAGGCCATCGACATATTGACAATATCCCCGTCGCGCAAATTAAGCTCCGAGATGCTGCCCGCTCCTTCGAGCACAATGGGATTATATCGTGCATTCAATCGGTCGAAAGCCTCGTGGGCAATTCGGCGCAGTTCCTCTTTCCCCTCTTTACGAAAATATTGATAAGCATCGGTGTTGCCTGAGGGACGGCCATTAAGCACAACCTGCGAAGTATGTTCGCCGGAAGGTTTAAGGAGAATAGGATTCATGTCTGTAGTACAGTCTATCCCGGCCGCTTCCGCCTGAACAGCCTGTGCGCGTCCTATTTCAAAGCCATCCGGTGTCGCATACGAGTTAAGCGCCATATTCTGAGCCTTGAAGGGAGCAGGATGATAGCCGTCCTGCATAAAAATTCTGCAAAGTCCGGTGGCAATAAGGCTTTTACCCACATCGCTTCCGGTTCCGGCGAGCATAACAGGAGCTAATCTTTTCATTTCAGTTTACGTTTATATCCAAACTGCCGCCATATTTCTTCGCTACATTCCGATTGCTGAAGTTCGTAGCGGGACATTATAAAAAACAAATCCGACAGACGGTTCAGGTAAATCAAGATTTCCATAGGAACAGCATCCACTTCGTGCAGTTTCCATAGCCAACGCTCCGCTTTGCGTGCCAATACTCTTGTATGATGTAACTCCGATGCTAACGGAGTTCCTCCAGGCAAAATAAAGCTCGTGGCAGGAGTGCATCGGGCATTGATTGCGTCAATCTGTTTTTCCAGAAGTTCAACTAAATTATCCGGCAGACTATTCGGATTCTTTTCCTTCATGTCGCTGCGGGTCGCGACAAGACTCATCGATGTCATGAGGTTTAGTTGTATTTCTTTCAGTAATGGCTGCCACTCATGGTCGGATGGCATGGATGTTCGGACAATACCGATCGCTACATTCAATTCGTCAATGCAACCGTTCGCTTCAATTCTAACATCGGTTTTAAGCACTCTCAGACCACCATGAATAGCCGTTGTACCGGAGTCGCCGGTTCTTGTATATATTCTTTTCATTTTATTCCCATAGTTTAAAAATGTCGGTCTCAGCCCAATAAAAATGGGTGTATCCGGCAAAGACATTCTTGTATCTATAGACAGGAGTCGCTACTTTTTCGCTGCGGATATTGTATTGCTGTGCCACAGACGGAAGTCCGGACAAATCTAAAATATCCGAATAGTGGAATTCATGTCCTGAAATTTCGAAATTATCAAATTTGACTCTTCGGTAGCCGAGTTTCAGTCGGGCATTCTTCATTGATGCCTTTAGCGGAAAGACTCCACACATTTTTTTACCGTTTATTTCCTCTGAGAGATAAATCATACCGCCACATTCAGCAAGAATTTTGCCGTCTTTTTCTGCAAAATTCTTTATAGCAGTTCTCATCTCCCTATTTTCCTCCAAATCATCAGCATAAAGTTCCGGATACCCCCCGGGAAGATATACTAAATCAGCTTTTGGAATCGCCTTGTCATGCAATGGAGAGAAATAAACTATATTGGCATTAAAACGCTCCACATTCGCGGGATAGATGAAGTTGAAAGCTTCATCGCGAGCGACTGCAACGGTCAGATTCCTCTTTGATTGAACGACCGATGGCATTTGTCGACAGTCAATCATAGTCGCTTCAAGTAAACCATTTATATCAACCGTACTTCCCACTTCCTTGGCTGCAGCATCCACAAAACGCTCTATCTCCGAAAGAGAATCGAGCGAAAGACCGAGATGACGCGAAGGTGTCTGCAATGATTCATTTTTCCTTATATAACCTAAATTTACCACGTTGATGATTTCACATGCTTCTTTTAAAAACGCATAATGGTTTTCAGATGCAACCCTGTTGAAAATAACGCCTGCCACCTTCACATCAGGGCAGAACCGCGTGAATCCATATATCGTGGCAGCAACTGAAAAAGATGTCGAGGCAGCATTAATTAGCAAAACTACCGGCACATCGAGTGTCCGGGCAATATCCGCCGCACTACCCTTCATCCCGTCAAAACCGTCGAACATCCCCATAGCCCCCTCGATGATACTGACATCTGCCGATTCGGAATATCTACCAAAAAGTTCTTTTACATGTCTTTCGGAAGACATAAACAAATCAAGATTCACGGAATCCCTTCCGGTGGAAATACGATGATACTGTGTGTCGATATAATCCGGACCGCACTTTAATGGCTGCACGACAATATTCCTGTTTGTCAATGCCCGCATGAGTCCGAGCGACAGCGTGGTTTTCCCGCATCCGGATGATGTGGCGGCTATCATAAATGATGGTTTCATGACTTTATCCTACTTAATACTTTTCCATCGTCGGCCAGCAAAACCGATTCAAGAATATTCGAAAAAATTTCCGCACAGTGCTTATGACAAAGTGTTAACAATGCCGGAAAGAATAGAGCTGAGTCTTCTTCGTTTAAAAGTGATGGCAGTTCACGGGCAAGATTGAATCGGTCAATGACCTGAAGAGCTTCATCAGAACATCCCGAGTTTTTTGCCAAAGACTTGAGAAAGGCTCTGTTTACCGTGACTTTATGACTGTGGGTGTCCATATTCCCTTCTGCAAGTTTCACCGCTTTGCCAAGCATTATCCCAATCGCCATTTTTGGCACGTTTTTCTCTCTTCCTATTTCCATAGTTTCACCGACCGCATTTCCATAATGGATAAATGCATGTGGAGGAAGATTAGGATATAGCATTTTCATAAAGCGCTCACTCTTTCCGCCAGAATTGACGACTATACAATCGCAATTCATGGCAAGAGCCACATCCATTTCCCGACGGATACAATCAATAAACGCTTCATGTGAGAAAGGCCTTATAATGCCGGTAGTTCCGATTATAGAAACACCGCCGACAACCCCGACTCTGGAATTGAAAGTCTTATCGCATAAGACCTCTCCATTCTCCAAAGAGATGGTTACATCAAGCCCTCCGGCATAGATTGAGGACAATTCATTCTGTATATTTTTGCGTGGAGTAGGATTTATCGCTGGTTCTCCGACTTTAAGTCCAAGTCCGGGTAATGTTACCGTTCCGATTCCCCTGCCACCATGAAAAGAGATTCCCGGGCGAGAGGAATAAGAAACTATTGCAATAATCCGGCAACCATCTGTTACATCAGGATCATCTCCAGAATCCTTAATCACGCTTGCTGCCGCCGACTGAGAATTAACAACAACTGCTTCCACAGGCATTCTCATTGTTTCACCTTCGGGTATCTTAAAAGACACCTCATTCAATTTTTCTCCGAAAACGAGGGCTATCAAAGCTGCTTTCGCGGCGGCAGCCGCACAGGACCCGGTTGTAAAACCGGTGTGCAACGGAAAGAATTCCGGAAGTAGTTTTTCAATTTCTCTACGCAGACCATGCTTACCATCGACCACAATGAAATTGTCAGACAATTTTGGCCGACGGACTACGAATACTTTCACATTTCTGGACAACGCGGCGTCTACCTTTTCCATGAATCCGCCGGTATCTCCACTTTCCTTTGTAAGAACCGCATCGGGTGATATCTCATCTATCAAAGGGCCTGCATCGGAGTCTTTGTAGTACACAATTTTTGATTGTGGAAATCCTGACTGCCGGACTTTTTCCTTCGACTCTTCGCGGTTAAGGATGCGAAACCAAGTATCATTATGCTTCCAGAATTTTTTAAGTCTGGGAATCGTCTGTACTCCCGTAAGTGCCAATAGGCATCTTATGCCGTCCTCTTCCATTTTCAATACTGCTTCTTCATAATCATCGCACCATACAACATTATGACTTGCGATTTCCGGATATTTGCGTTCAAATCTTATAACAGGGATGGAAAGTTTCGCTGCAATTTCAACTATTGTAGAATGGAGATGCTCCGCAAATGGATGAGCGGCATCAATGATTAATCTCACAGATTTAGTCCGGCAAAATAAAGTCATCATCTCGCCCGTCATCTCGCCGCTGATATGCGTGCCGTGAGCACAGTCAATCTCTTGAAGCGAGCTTCGAGTGGAGTAATAGTATTTTCCCTCTCCGTCGTCAAGTGTCTTAACTGCAATGCGCCCTTCCGTAGTACCTCCGAAAACAAGTATCATTTTCTAAACAGATGCTTAAAGCTGTCAGCATATAGTCTTGAAAGACCTTCTCGATTGTCTATCGCCTTGCCTACTACAAGCAGCGTGGTGAGTGTGAGATTATTGTCATGAACTATTTTGGCAAGATCTTTGAGTACACCGCGATAGATTTTCTCTTCTTTCCAGGTTAGTTTATAGCATGCGGCTACCGGTGTTTCGGGAGGATACGCCATCAGCAGTTCCTTCTGAACTTCATCCACTATTCCGGCACTCAGATATATGCACATAGTGCTTTGTGAGGCCGCAAGCTTGTGCAACTGTTCTTTTTCTGGCATTGGCGTACATCCTTCTCCACGAGTGAGAATAATAGTCTGTACTTTTTCAGGAATCGTAAACTGGGAACGCAAGGCGGCTGCGGCTGCCTGAAAAGAAGAAATGCCCGGAGTAATATGGTATGACATTCCGAATCTATCGAAAAACGACATCTGCTCCTGAATTGCTCCATAGATACAAGGGTCGCCTGTATGCAGTCTTACAATAAGTTTGTCGCGGTCATAGAACTCTTTCATAAGTTCAAATTGTTCTTCAAGATTCATTGATGCCGAACTTCTGACAACGCACCCCGGTTTTGCACAGTATGTCAGTTCTTTAGGAACAAGGCTACCGGCATAAAGAATCAGATCGGCTCGTTCGAGAAAACACCGTCCGCGAACCGACACAAGATCGGGATCTCCGGGACCTGCCCCGACAATTTCAATATGACCGCCGCGCAAGGCACCACGGTCGACAGCTACCGCAAAAGTAAAATCGGATGCTTCCGTAATTTTGGCTTTTTGCTTCTCAAGAATCAGTCTTCCCCCACCAGACGCTTTTATGGCGCAACTTTCAGCAACGCCTGCGACACCTGTAACCTCACGGACTTTTTCAGACGGGTTTGGCACCCCGATATCCCGGAGTTGGTCAGAGGTATAGATATTGCAAGACTCCACGTTTTTCCAATGAGTAAGTTCTTTCACGACTGCCTCGTCTTTTTTGAGGTCTATTGTTGAAACAGACTTGATTGACAATGGAGATATATCATTATCAGCCAAATGTTTATTGATATAGTCCGCAACTCCGGCAGGATAACAGCCTCGGCGACAACCTACACCAAGATTCAATATACGTGGACGGAAATAAAAAATCGAACAATCGGAACGGTATATATACGGAGTAACTGCGATTATCAACTTGTAGTCTTTTGCTCCCTTGATCTCCTCTATCACTTTTACATTCGACGGCAAATTACTCTCCATCATATCGGTTCCGTCATCCCGAACATCCAGAAGCAATGCGACAGGGTCGCCATTAACAAGCGTAGATATGGCCCTATTCATTTCTTCGTGGGTTGCTTCACAAATCCAGCCATATTGCTGCGACAGGGTATCAAGAGCCCAATATCCGGTATTATCACTTTGGGTAGTTATCACCAGGTTGGCCCCTATGACATGAGCGACTTCCCTGCAGATGGCGTTCGCACCTCCGACATGTCCTGAGAGCACAGATATGACATTTCGTCCGACACTATCCACACAAACTATAGCAGGGTCAGTATGCTTGTTTTTTATGAAAGGAGCAATCATACGGACACATACGCCAAGGGCTCCAATGAAAACAATCGCACGACTATTATCGAAGATATTTTCGTTAAAATCCTTGATTTTCGTGAGTTGGAAATCCTTAAGTTCAGACTGAATCTTTGTCGCCAGACTGAGCCCGGTTTCATTGAGGTAAACTATATGTTTCATATCGCTTTCATTATCGTTATTGGATTATGGGAATCAAGACTGAGAATGTGAGACTTCACGATCTGCCTTCCGCAGCTTTCTACTGCCGCAGTGAATGTCCTGCAGCTATCCTCGCTCACTGAGTTAAACACAACCGTGCCACCGGGGCGTAAATGATGAAATATACGTTTTACCATTTCTTCAAGTTTACCGCCGTGACCGCCTATAAACACGGAATCCGGTTCGGGATATCGGATTAAGTCACATTCCATGAAATCGGAGATAACCCCTTCTATTCCTGGAGTTCCGAATTCACGTGCATTAGCTTCCAACAATCTCCGCGATTCCTCCCGGCGCTCGAATGATATGATGTTCAGTTCGGGAAAATGCAGCTTAGCCTCGATAGAAACCGAACCTGTACAAAAACCGACATCCCACATTGTGGATTTACCGTACAGATCCATCATGGCAAGCGACAGCAGACGGACGGGCATCTTGGTTATCATATTTTCCCTTCTTTCAAGGTGGCTGAAAAGATTTTCCGGTATTCCGAAAAGTCGTACTTTAGGTTTCATCATTTGAAGTATCACACAATTAGGCACTCTGAATTCAGTCGAGACAGCTTCATCCAAAGCAAGAGTTCTCACTGTTTCAGACGAATTGCCAAGACATTCGCCTAGATACATTACATAGTTGGAGTATCCGTAATCCAACATTCTGGCTGCAATCTCTGCCGGACCTTTCTTTCGGTCGGTAAGAACACCGATAAGCTGTTGATTTCGGATCAATGCAACATCCAGATTCTTCCAAGGACGTCCTGTTACCGAAACATTAACCATTTCGGAATAAGGGAGCAACAATCTATGGGCAAGAAGCTGCAATGAATTAAAAGAGGGGAAAACAGCTATTTCGGCATTAGGGAATTCCCGCTGAAGGGTGACCGCGAAACCATAGAAAAGAGGGTCTCCGGAAGCGAACACGACAATCTCCCGGTATGGGAGATAGCGATCATATACATCCTCCAATGGCACGGAAATGTCAATCCATACTGCATCTGCCGGCATAAGGTGAGCCACCAGCTCATGATGACGTTTTCCGCCTGAAAATACTTTTCCGCCTCGGATTGCCGCAAGTACTTCAGGAGCGAAAAACTGCTCGTTACTGTCCGATAATCCTATTACCGTGAATTTCTTGTCAGACATCTCTTCCGGGTTTTAACTGTTCGGCATCAGGCCAGCAGAGGATTGAGTTTACGAGTGTCGCAGCAAGGTTGCTTCCTCCTTTGCGTCCTTCAACGATGATTTTCGGTATACCGACAAAGGGTTTTACCATATGTTTGCTCTCACATACATGGACGAATCCAACCGGCGCGGCAACTATACCACAGGGGCCGGCCTTTTTGTGACGTATGAGCGTGCATAGTTCCATCAAAGCCGTAGGAGCATTCCCGAATACATACAAGGCATCCGGATGTTCTTTGGCAGCAAGCCGTATGCCGGCTTGAGTTCTGGTAATTCCTTTTTCCTTGGAAAGCTGGGTGGTGGCGGGATCGTTGAGATAACACTTTACTTCTATCCCAAGACGTTCAATGGCACCTTTCCTTATGCCTGACGCGGCCATTGTGACATCAGTGATAATTGTCCTTACCTTCCCTTCTGTCAATGCGGTATAAATCCGCTCAACAGCGTTATCGTCTACTCTCAGGATATTCTCCATGTCAAAATCCGCCGTGGTATGTATGGCGTGTAGTAACGGCCATTTATTCCCGATCGGTATATCGGGATTGACAAGTTCTTTCTCTATCGTGCGGAAACTTTCAACCATGATTGATTGTCCAGGTCTTTCATCATCCTTAGTTTCGTTTCTATAATAACCGCGAGGAGTAATAATGCTTTTCTTCCATTGATATGACTGCGAGTTGCCGATTATGACAACAGTGAACATATCGACATCCTCAGAATCAAAATCGCGAAGCGTGGTCACTCTCACTTCTTCCTGGTCGCGTCCTGCCTGACGAACATATCCGATAGGCGTCTCAGGGCTACGACCTTGCAGGAATAACTCTCTCAAACGATAAAGCTCCCAATATCGCCCTGTGCTTTTGGGATTGTAAACAGCAGTAACAAAATCGGCATCCACGGCAGCTTTGATTCGTCTTTCGATAATAGCCCAGGGTGTCATCAGGTCGCTCAATGATATTACACAGAAATCATGACCGACTGGAACTCCGAGCAATGATGCCGCTTTTTGAAACGCGCTTATGCCGGGAATGACTTCCACCTCGGCATCAACTTCTTTTTCCTTCAGCATTTCATAGACGAGCGGAGCCATACCATAAATTCCTGAATCGCCGGAACTAATAACGCATACATCCCGACCCTCTTCGGCAATATCAACCGCTTTTTCGATGCGTTTTTGTTCCTGCTTCATTCCACTCTCCACTATTTCGACATCTCCTTTCAAGAGATGGGATATAAAAGGAATGTAGTAATTATATCCTACTACTATACCGGCATTTTGCAGAGCTTCGATTGCGCGTGAAGTCATATCTCCCTCACCTCCCGGTCCTATACCTACGACTGTTATTTTACTTTTCATCTCTAATTAATATATATCGTACAACTTCCACCGGCGTGTCAAGATGCAGACCGGATATAGAAGATGTTCCATGGTCGGATTGTACAGTTATTTCAAGATTTATTTTTTCTTTTAGTATAGACATAAGAAGTTCTCGGTCTATATCCTCAAGGACCCGCACTTTTTTCCACGTGTCTATGATGTGTGACACTTCGTCAGGTGCTTCTGCCTTAATCGAAGCTTCTGTTTCATGCACAATGAGGAGATTCCTGAAGTTACCACAGTCAATGAATTTAATTTTTTCGCTACAGTACTGATTGTTAAGCATATCTATTATTTCATGACATTGACGAGGTGAGACTTCAGAACCGTAATGAGAAGTCAGAATGCCATCGTGATGAGAAATCAGATTACACCTCAGACAAAAATCTCTGTCCTTGACTTCGAGACCATAACCTAATGCTTCAAACCATGATCGTGTACATAAATCTTTAGGAACATTTTCACGCATATGCTGCAGCGCAGGCATATAGGCAAAATGCGCAGGCGTCAGATTCCCCAATGCATGATGGGGATCATCGTCCATACCGTCGATAATTATCAGCAACTTCTTCATATCAATTCTTTCACCGCATCCAACAAAGCACCTATCGACTTTACCAGACGGCCGTTAATATTGTAACTGTTTCCATCAACCTCAATAATAATTTCGTTGGAGAGATTGCTGTCAGCCTCGATTCCTTGTCTTGCAAGTGCTTTCTTAACCATATTGAATCTTGGGCCTTCACCAATCAGCCTGACCACCCTATCCATCTTATGACAGATTTTGAAAAGCCCCCTTTCCCGATCAAACACTACTCCATCGCGATGGAAATATCTGCTCATTTCTCCTTCAAGCGCCAGATCTTCAGGTGTTCCTATAGTAACTCCATGAAGTTTATCAAGCAGCCATATCTTATCAGCTATCTGAAGTGCGAGTTCCAAATCATGTGTGGATAAAAAGACTGTTTTGTCTTTTTCACGGGCAAGACGCTGAAGCAACAGCATGATTTCTACTTTACTCGGATAATCAAGAAAAGCTGTCGGCTCGTCAAGGAAAATTACCGGAGTCTCTTGTGCGAGAGCTTTGGCAATCATCACTTTCTGACGTTCTCCATCGCTAAGGGTCTGAATCATCCGCCCGCTGAGGTTTCCTATCCCGACAAGTGAAATAGCTTCCGCTACGATTTGCCGGTCATTTCCATTCATGTGCCCCCAGAAGCCGGTATAAGGACTTCGGCCAAGCCCAACGAGTTCTTCTACCGACATATTATTGAGGTTCAGTTTCTCTGTCAAGACAACACCGATAACCTTGGAAAGCTCGGCGTCCGAATAATCGGATAAAGGTTTATTGTCGATGAAAATCTCGCCTTTTATAGGGGGAAGAAATGCAGTCAGCGTTTTTAATAATGTGGATTTACCTGCGCCATTGGGACCGAGAAGACAAGTCAGTTCCCCCGAATAAAGCGAAGCACTGACACTGCGGGTTATGACAGTGGTTCTGCTGCCACTTCTGTACCCGGTCTCTAAATCGACTATTCTGATAGTTTCTATCTTATGACTCATACTTCGCTTTTACGTTTGTTAAACAACACCCACATAACAACCGGAGCGCCTACGAGTGCCGTCACGGAATTGACAGGAAGGGCTCCTTCGAATCCCGGCAAACGGGCAATCAAGTTGCATAACAGAGCAAGCGAGGCTCCTCCGAGTAACGACGCAGGAAGAATCGCGGCATGATTCGATGTGTGGAAAAGACCACGACATATATGTGGAACTGCTAGCCCCAAAAATACTATAGGACCGCAATAAGCCGTGACGACAGCCACCAAAATTCCTGAACAGCCTATAACGAGCAATCTCGCCCGTTTGATATTGAGGCCCAAATTGCGTGCGTATGAGTCGCCGAGCAGCAAGAGATTAAGAGTCTTTATGAGGAAAAATGCTGAAGGGAGAATAATGAGCATGAGGACTATAAATACCCATGTCTGCCCACCTGATACCCGCGAAAAACTACCAAGACCCCATATTACATAAGCTCGAATATCCTCCTCGGCACTAAAAAACTTCAGAACGCCGATAATGGCATTCGCGATATAACCGATCATGACCCCCATGATAAGCAGTGTCACATTGCCTCTGACCTTTTGGGCGACAAAGGCGATCAATGCCATAATCAGCAGTGAACCTATTATGGCTGACATTGTGATTGTCACTTCGCCGATAACACCGAGTTTGCTCAGAGCCACACCACCGATGCTCCCGGACAGCAAAACCACACATGCCACGCCAAGGCTCGCTCCCGAACTAATGCCCAGTACCGACGGTCCTGCCAACGGATTGCGGAACACTGTCTGCATCAACAAACCGCTTACGCCCAGTCCGGCACCTGCCATCATTGCCGTAAGGGACTGCGGCAAACGGGATTTCATGACAATATTAGTCCATATCCGATTGTCGCTTTTGGCTCCGAACAGTATGTCGATAACATCTCCCGCCGGTATCCTGGCCGTACCCAACAGTAGATTCAGAACAAGAAAGACTATTATTGACACTATCAATAACAGCATTAGGAAAATCCTTGTATTGCGGTTCATTTCAGTAGGTTCATTTCAGTAGATGATAATAACCTGGAGTATGTTCAGGAAGAATATCCGGATGGAAAACATGGATAAAATCGGCAAGAACCACTTCCGGTTCAACCGGCATTTTTTCATAAAATGGGACCTCTTTCATATTGCAATATATTACACCGTGATTTTTCCATGCGTCAAAATCCGTATATCTGTTATCCTGCTCTTTTAGTACGTTATAACTGAAGTCGCCATCGAAACTGTTTACAATGCGCCAGTATTCGGCGTTGGCGGCATTCGTATATACAGTCTCATAATCAAGAGTCACTCCACCCGACTCAGTATTGTCTTTCAGAAAATAATTGCCGCCGGCATCGCGGAAGAGCTGTGCGAGGAAACTTTTGCCACCGACTGCGTACCAGTTGCCGCCACGCATTTCACCGCTGAAAACAGTAGGCCGGGTCTTGACTGTATCTGCCAACGCCTTCAGGTCGTTATACCGTCCTTCGATAGCGCTGAATTCTTTGTTGGCTTTTTCTGCATTGCCGGTGAGCAAGCCAATCACTTTTATCCATTCAGCCTGACCGAGTGGGCTGAGTTCCTTGTAACCGAGATGAGGAATCATCGGTATGTCAACGTTGCGGATGGCATCGTAGCCTCCTCTCTTGAATGGAGATATGAATATTATGTCGGGATTTAGCGCCATTATGACCTCATTGTCAAAATTGCCCTCGATTCCGATTTTATGTGTCTTGCCCTCTTTGAGCTGTCTGTTCATTTTTTCATTGTGCAGATGTCGCGTACTTGTTATCCCTACAACCTTTTCAGGTATGTCAAGCTTAATAAAATTAGATAGTTGAAGAGATGTCATGCAGATTGCCGTCTCTACAGGAATGTTAAGGCGGGTATAACCTTCGGGCATAGTCCCTGAATAATCTTTATCAGTCAAGGCAAAGTGAAATCGTTCCGCTTCACGATTCTCAGGATCATTGATATCGAGAAGGACTATGTCGTCAAGATAATTCACTTTGAAGCCTTTGGCATACTTCGGTGAGACCATGGAAATGGAATCTACTGTCATATTTTCGTCATCACCTTGTCCTGAAGAAGTATGGCTTCCTCCACAAGAACAAGTAAGAATAACAGATACAAATGTAGCAATCAATCCTAAAAGTTTCATATTCTTCTTTTTATTTCATTCTGGGATGTATATTATCTCACCGTTTTCAAGCTGATAGGCAGAACCTACTCGCCGACCTTTCGAGCCGGTTGCCTGGTTTTCAGTATCCGACGGGGTATATTTTTTAATTTTATTGCCCTCCTTCATAATAATTTCCATATTCTCAGTTCCGGAATTTTTCACTATGGTATAATCTTCTTTGGAGAATATTTCGTTCATGTTGAAATGTGCGACCAATGCAACCATAAGCACCACTGCGAATACCATTGCGACATCAAACAGATTTGTCAGCATGCCCAAGGGATTGTCGCTGTTTTCATCTTCTGTCATTATCGGATTCTGTCTCATTGCGCTGTAATTTTTTGGAAAACAAAATCGAGGTCATTAAACGAACGGGCATAAAAGCGCTTGTTCATTTGCAGTGCGGCCAAGCCTATTGCCGCCACAGCCATTCCGACAACAGTTGTCGCAAAAGCGACCTGCATGTTATAAGCCATTGAAACAATATCACCGCTTGCCAGACCAACTAACGCAGGTCCCATCGGGATAAGAGTACCCATCAGTCCCAGCATGGGACCGAGCTTTATAAGTATTCTGTATTTTGAAAGCTGTTTCTGCACGTCAACCTGAAAATCTGCAAGAAGATGCTCGCAATATATCTTATCATCTTTGTGAGATAAAAGATTTTGAAAACATGCCGCCACACAGTCTTTACCGGGACTATCCAGTTGCTCTTGAGCTAAATCAAGCTCTTCTGGAGAATAATTCTGTATCATCTGTCTGAAAATACCGGCAATCTTCATTTTCTGCTTGTACTCGTTATAGAAACAGAACAGAACCCAGACCGCACGCATTGCAAGGTACAACAAGAGAATGATTACCGGAATGAGCAGTCCGTTAGAGATTACGAAGAGAATGTCAGATAGAGTTTTCATAAAAGGCCGTAGAATAAAATATTAACCAAAGTTTTAACAAGGACAGTCTTATAAAACACATTTAAGTTCGCTGCCAAGTATCTTAGAAGCACTACAAATCCTGCGGAGAGTGAAAAAACTATACACCCCACCATTGCTCCGACAAGAGTAAAATCCATTCCGGGGAACTGACCCACAAAAAGATAGGCAAATACACACACCGGAGCCAAAAGCATCAAACCGGGATAATAATCTAATATTTTCTTCAGAAGTGCGCCTGAAAAGAAATACGCGTACATTATCAGCTGTTCAACAAATTCAAGAGTGGATATATCTGACGTATTCAGAACGCTTAAAGCTTCAAGTCTTGACATGCCTGAAAACATAATTGTAGCCAGATATCCCGCAACGCCGAAGAAAAGTGACCATATTACAGATATTTTCAAGGACATGAGCGACATCTTCACTTCTGAAGAGAAGAAAATGATACAGCATAACGATATAAGCATCCAGCTCATTTCCGCCTCCTTTTCTTTAATACAATAACCGCAAATATCAAAATCAGACAGCCGGCAATTATAAATATTACAACGCCGGAAATATTATCGCTGTCGGAAATAGACAATATATTGCCGCTGTTTTCTTTCAATACTTTAGCACCTGCTGGATTTGCAGTAGCTTTAGCCATGTTATCCTTGAAATTTTCCGAAATCTTACCCTCAAGATTTGAGCCAATGAATTCCTGCAACTTTTTATTGCCGCATACAAATTCCGTACATGGCGCACCATGATTTTCTGTAATCTGCGCATTCAGAGATGCCGTATTCAGCAGTTGCTCTTTATTTGCCTTCCAAAATCCTTTGCGGGCACTTTCAAGCATTGTCGCCGTCATTTCCTGCATAGCGACAGGATTTACGTTCTCGAAGTAGTCTTTAACTCCGAGATTTTCTTTATCAAGGATATATAATTCATATAGATCATCATAAATATCCTTTGGCAGAGCGCTGCTTCTGGTAGCGCTCCAGCCAAAAATATTTCTGAAAATTTCTCCGAACATCTGAGCTGTCGTCGCATCTCCTTTCATTCGTTGTCGAATAAATTCAGGATTTAGGATCGTTGCTCTTGTCTCGACCGCCACAGCCTCACGTGTATCCTGAAGTCTGGGAAGATAGGAATTGCGGTAATCGGCAAGGACTGCATCCGGTTCCTTGCCGTTAATGGCTGCCGATGTCAGCGAAAGCGCACCGGTAAATTCATAAACGTGATCAAGAGAAATCGGTCCCCAGGTGTTGCTTTGACGAGGTTGTACGATAACATCTGTCTTCGATATAGCCGCAGAGAACAAATCTTTATTCATAGTCCCCCAGTTGTCGTCATCGCCATAAACAGCACACATATTGTTGAGATATCCGTCGACGAGTTCTGCCTTGTCGTCCCATTCGCCCGAACTTTCAGTATATCGCAGCATACCGGTACTGTAGCCAGAATTAACGGGACCGAATACTCTCATATTGGAAAGTTCACGCGCACGCTGTGGAGATTCTCCTTTTTCGACAAGCTCTTTCTCCTGCGCCAGCGTCCCCTCGGCGACAAAATTAGGATATATGTCATCTTTCGCTCCGGCCGCGAGCTCCACAGCTTCGGTCAACATTTTTAAACGGGAAGCGGCAATATCGCGCAACTGCCCCGATACCTGCACGAGAATGTTAATTCGAGGACGCCCCAAAGTCTCGGACGGTGTAAGTTTTAAATCCATCACGCGTCCCTGTTCGTCCCTTACCGGCTCTACGCCCAACATTCTCATTGCCTGAGCAATGGTCGCTCCCTGCGACGATATGAACTCACCGGCCCAGAAAGTATAGCTTACTTTACGGGGATATTCACCGTGTTTAGAGAGATAATTTTTCAGTGTCTGCTCTGCAAGAACGACACCGTCATCCCATGCCTTCGGACCAGGAATTGCTTCTGCATTTATACTGTACATATTCCTGCCCATAGGAAGGACATTGGGATTCAATACAGGATCGCCACCAGGAGCCGGCCAAACAGGAATCCCATTCAGCGCATTCACCATACTGTTAATTTCCGCACCTGCCGATTCTGTCAGCAGCCTGCGGTATTCGAGCGCCTCTTCACCGGTTTCGGAATGAGAAACACCGTTGAGACAATCTGTTATCTCCTTTTTTGCCATCGGCAGATAACGGTGAGCGATGAAAGTGAAATCCTGCAGTTCTTCTTTTGTAATCTTCCCTCTCTCAAAATCTTTTTTGGCTTTTTCATAAGCCTGTTTATCCGCACACACTGCAAGGACACTGGTTGTCATATCTGCAGGAGAATAAGACTCCCCCATAACATAATATGCGCCGGTGATTTTTTCATTAGCAAGCTCTTCGACAAATGAATCTATTTTCTTAAGTTCATCAATGGAATATGTTCCTGTCGGCACAGAATCAAGTCCGAAGTCTTTTTGCAGACCCAGATCCATGATTTTATTTTTAAGAGCGTTTGTGTTTCGTGACGGGTCTGCGATAGCATCATGTATTTCTTCGATTAGCGAGGCATATTTCTTTCTCATTCCGCTCTCTACGTAAGGGGGTGTCAGATGGGTCACTATCACAGCATGGCTTCTGCGTTTTGCGATAATAGCTTCACCAACATTACCGGTGGTATAGAAATAGAAATGCGGACGATTGCCGATCAGAACTTCCGCCCAGTCTGCCTGTGACAGTCCGGCATTCTTGCCAGGTGTAAACTCAAGGTTGCCATGAGTACCGAAATGGATAAGCGCGTCCGCATCAAACCCTTTCTGCATATAAAGATATGGCGCAATATATGAATGAGGTGGTGGTACATCAACACCATGAACCAGTCTGAAATCGTCATCATCCAGAGCCGGTCTCGGCTGAGGAAACAGAAGGATGTTGCCATAACGCAATGCAGCGACAGCAAGGCTGTCACCTCTTGCCAACAAGCTGCCGGGAGCTTTGCCGTAACGTTCCTCGACCTCGTTATATTTTTCCGGAAGCAGAACATCCTTTACCCATCTTTCATATTCGTTTTTATTAATCCAAACCGGATGTGACTCGTTCATGAAAGTTTCCTGCGCTGCTGGAGCATACGACCCCATGACGCTCCCCTGCTTCATAAGCTGACGTTTAAACTCTTCTACTCTTGAGGGAAGTCCGTTGACATCATAGCCCTCTTTTTTAAGCCGTTCGAGGAAATTATAAAGCGACGGCACTACCTCCATGCCGGATGCCAATAAGGCATCTTTGCCGGGAGATTTAAAATAGGCAATGGCGATTTTTTTTTCGCTGTTCGATTTGGTTTTCAGACGCATATAGCGCTCAAATTGCTCCATAAAGGCATCTATTCGTTCCGGCTCCGGCGTATAGAGCAGATAGCCGGAATGGCTTGCGTTCTGCGTTGAAATGCATAGAGGAGTCATTCCGCCGTCTATTTCGGGAACAACGATACGGGCATTTAGAGTACCGCCGCCCATCGGCTTATTTACATCCAGCCATTCTTTTCTTGACTGAATGAGAGGGAATGGCATAAACAGCGGTATCTGCTGCCGGTATGCCCAGTTGATAAGTGAATCATTTCCTAAACGTCCCATCGGAAGATAAACGATTGCCTCAGGTTTCACCGATTTTATCATCCAGGCACGCTTTGGTCCCGTAGCTGTAATCGGATAGATATTATAGCCGGCGCGAGTAAGTCGCGACATAAGCGTATCTATGTGCGCACGATTATTTTCCACCGGGAAACTCACTCCCGATACGAATGCTACATTTGTTCCTTTCGGGTTATATAAGCCTTCCTGTTTTAGATATTCAGTAAGCGATGCCGCTCTATCGAAATACTTGCCTGGTTCGATATGGTAATACATATTGAACGGCATCTCAACCGGAGCTTCGTACAAATCACTGTCGATTCTGCGAGGAGCCGCAATGGCAGCTGTATATCTGACAAGATTGCGATAATTTCGTCCACATTGATTGGAGAAATATTTCTGAAGTTGTCGGCACTGTGCAGAATCAAGATTATGGTTGACGGCAAAACTAAAATTACGCAGCGTGTTGGTAAAAACAGGAACACCTTCTTCTGCTGCTCTTTCAAGCGAAACCAACTGTAACGAGTCAAGATAAAGACCTCGGCCATACATCAATACCGCGTCATACTTCTCGAAATCCCCGGCGTCCTCCATCGATCGACATGAAACTTCAATATCACTACAGTCGTTGTTGAGCACTATTTCTGCTTCTTGTGCCGGAAGTGCATTGACGACAAGGATAGAGATCGGCCTGAACCACAATACGTGGACACTGTAGATGCAACCACCAAGGACAATGATTATCCCGATAATTATTAGGACTTTATTCCTGACTCTTGTCATAATTATAGGTTTTCCTTTATGTATGATGATTTCTGACTCGCTGAATCAAGAACGGGCGCGTCAAAGGCATCCTTGATATGGTCGATATAAATATCTTGAATCTCGGGTATCTGACCTAATCCCTCCAGGATTGCCGATACCTTGAAACCTTCTTTTTCAAATTTCTCGCGCCACTCGCCGTCAATATCATTGCGGGCATGATCGCCTGCAACGAACATGAAAGGAACAAGCGTTACGCTTTTTGTCTTTGACGATTTCAATCGTGCCAATGTCGTTGCATATGTAGGATAACCCTCAACTGTAGCTACATGAAATTGAGGTGCGCCGTCGGCTGTCAGCATGTAGTCTATCTGGGAATAAACAGCGTTAGCCGGAGTCGAGGTCCCGTGACCTATTAATACTAAGGCTCCGTTCTTCTGCGTGTTTTTTCCATATCGATTGATTAAAATACCGACCACATTCTGACAATCATCCACAGAATAAAGCAATGGACGTCCCACCCGTATTTCTTTGAAAAACGGTGTCATCAATTTAGCGTCATTACGCAATACTTCGGCTTCGATTCCGTCGATTACGTTGGTTCCCTGAACTATGATATGGGTATAGCCGTCGGCAGCAAGTCGAAGTAAGGACTCTTGCGGTGTCTGTTTATGGATTCCGCGTTTTTCCAGTCTGTTGATAATGATACGCGAAGTATATGCCTCCACGACAGTTACGCCTGGAAAATGTTCTTTCGTCTTTTCATTAATTGCGTCGATAGTCGCGTTACGGGTATCGTCATAGGTCGTGCCGAAATGCACCATAAGAATCGCTGTTTTTTCTTTCGGCACACTATCGAAACTTTGCGCATGTGCAACCGCCATACTCAACATAGTTATAATAAACACTATGAATTTTCTCATCATATCTATTAAATGGCTAAAGTACTCCCGGAACTTATTTGGCAGAATGTTCCGGGAGAACGACATATAAAGGAATAATTGTTCGTTTACTTAGCGTCTTCTACAACTCTGATTTGCTCAAAGTAGTAGCCTGAAGCCATCGTCGCACCAAGTGCAGTCTGGTTCTTTTCTACATCGTAGATATAAATCTGAGGTTTCTGACCTTCTGTATCCACGCCTACATAAGCCTTATGATTGACATAGGCCATACGCGACGAGAAGCGGCCGCTGCTGTAAGCAAGACGTTGACCATTATAAGTGATAGGAGTGCTTGTCTTTGAGACAACATCAATTACAGTATAATAATGGCTGAAGGAATCGATGTCCGTTCCTGCGGCGTCATCACGCGCATAAGCCACGACTTTGTTGTCGCCAACATACATCACCGAAATCAGCTTTCCACCGGCAGTGAAACCATCGTAGCTTTGGTCAAATGAGGTTGAATTGGCCGGAATCTTGAGAAGATGGCTGTATTCTTTGCCATCGGCATCGTCTGTCACACAAGCTATATAAAGATTGTTGTTTCCGTCGATGAAAGTCGTTGTCTGGAGAAGCTCGCCATATGCAGTGCCTACCATTTCACAATCGAGGAAGCATGGGGTATTGCTTTCAACAGCCATTGTTGCAGGATTGATGACAGCGGTCATCATAGGTGTCACCCTCTTGCCGCGGCGTCCACTCTGCTTGGCGAAATAGAAATAGAACAGTTTGTTGTCGGATGCGCGATAGTTAAGGATACCTGATGTAGTGAAAAGCTCACCGCCTTCGGGCATCGGCACATCAAGAGTCCCTTCGCTGATGATAGTCATGTCATCCGCGTTGAGCTTTGTCCATACGATTTTAGTAGCGTCACCGGTTGCTGCCATTATGACAAGGGTGTTGTCGTTAATCCAAGCATGGGTGTACTTGCGGGTTGCGTAGGTGTTGGTTTGGAAGCGGCGTTCTTTGACAACCTCAACCTTATTGTCTTTGATGATGTACTTGGCAAAGCGATCGCCGGAAACAGGAACCTGATAATAGTACGCGCCCTTTAGTATGGTCTCAAGCGAAAGAATTGAATTCACTTCAGTACCTGTTCCCTGGAATGTAATTTCAGGCTGACCTGCTTCGAGAGAGTTTACGCTGCGTACAAGAGTCTGTACATCGCGCCCCATACCGCCGTGACGGTCAAGTGCGACCCAGAGGTCGAAATGATAATCCTGAATGACTGTTGGATCGTCCGGTTGATCCGGCTCGTCTTCGCTCGAGCAACTTGTCATGCCAAAGGCGATGAAAAGCGCCATGAACGAAATAAGTAAAAATTTGATTTTTCTCATTGCTTATTGTTAATTGATTGTTAGTTAATGAATATTCTGAATTTTGCCCCGAATGACCGCCCAGGCTTTTGCAGCATGTAGTTGTCGTAGGCCAGCCGGTCAAATATATTGTTACATTCTAAGGAGACATTATACCTGTCGTTGTGCCAGCAATAGGAGAGAGATACATTAGTAATATTCTGCGTCGGAATACGTGCTTTCGACGAGGCGGCACCAAATGCCTCCCAATTCAGATAATACCAATGGATATACTGGTACTCCGCTACAATCCCAAGTCGGTCGGTCTTCATGATAAGATCTCGAAAAGTATATGACGCGTCTATATTGCCGAAAAACCAAGGTCGGTTCGGAACTCTGTTTTTATATGTTGCAGAAAGATTGCCGTCGGTCTTGTATCTCTTCAGATCCCGCGCATCACTCCAGCTTGCATTAGCTGTAAACTGAAATGAATTATTCCAGACATACGAGACTTCTACGTCAAATCCCTTTATATCAATAGCTGGCTCGTTGACATACTGCATCATTCCCTCTCTTTCCGAAACTGTTGCACGGATATAGTTCTGCACATGACGGATGAATCCATTGGCTTCATAACTCAGTTGATTCAGACTGTCAAAATAATATATGCCGAATATTCCCAGATTATAGTTGTTGCTCGCTTCCGGGCTTAAAGCAAGATTTGGATAGACAGTAGTCCCGTTGCCAAGTAATTCTCTTGATAATGGCAACCGGACGCTGTGCTCATATGATCCTTTAACCGACAAGGGTTCACAAACAGAATAACGGCTTCCGACTCCCGCGCCCCTATAATTCTTCACATTATTTCTATCGATTTTGTCCGAACCAGTGATTACAATATCATCAGACTGCTTAATTGACAGAGCATTAATATAGTCTTTGACAAAATAGGAAGTCTGCCATTTTTTGTTGAAGAACGATTGAGAATATGTAAGCGACAGAATGTGTTTCGTAACAACATCATTCGACGGTTCGAAGTTCTTATCAATTTCATCATATCTGTTATTGCCCCGCCGATTAAGCATATAGTTGAACGCAAAAGTATTGTGTTCGTTAAGCTCATAGTCTACTCCGGTATTCAAAACAGTAAGTGGGCGTTTATAAACGCGAATTGTCCTTGCTCGATTATTCATTTCATTGCCGGATGAAGGCATCCATGTGCCGTCCCACGAATATTTGCGGCAGGCGGTATCAACAGTCTCACTATGATCCCATGTATGGGATAAGGTAAGACGTGTCGACACCTGTTCCCATCTCTTATTGTAGCGGGCTGAAATATTATAGGAATGTGAGTGTCGGCTGGCTTCACCATAGACCTTATTCTGCATAGCGCCTGTCTGAATATCCTTGTCCAGCTTATTATACGAAAAACCGACAAAAAACTTATGCGCCCATTTCACATCATTCACGCCAACTTCAACCTGACCTAACAGAGAAAAATAATCATCGTGGAAGCGCTGTTTGTTAGTAAAAATATAACGGTCTTGTTCCTCGCTCCATACCTCGACATTTTTCATCTTATAGTCATTCTTTGAATAATTGACGCTGAATGTCGGTTGTATGACTACAGGTGTGCCAGGAATGTAATACTGTCCTGTGATATCTCCTAAATACGTATGAAAAGAACCTATCCCATACGAGGCATCAAGATAATTCTGCCGTTTCTTACGGGTTACGATATTTACCGCGCCGCCTAACGCATCAGCACCGAGATATGAGGGAACGACGCCCTTGTACAATTCTACTCTCTCGACGGTATTAAGAGGTACATTGTCAAGAGTGAGACCTGTGCCTTTTGTCTCCAGAGGAACTCCGTCTATAAAATAACGGATTGAATTGCCCGACATTCCGTTGATGGTCAGATCAAAGTCAGAACCTGCCCCACCTTCTCGCCTAACTTTCACACCCGAGGTACGGTCGATAAGGTCGTTCAGAGTGACCATCTTATTAAGATTCGGAGCTATTTCAACCGCATTGACTGAAAATGCGCCCTCCTCAAGTTGTTTTCCGACTGTCTTACCATAGACATTAACAGACTGAAGTTGCACCGCATCCTCTTCCATCACAATGTCGAAGACAGTATCCTTTGCCAATTCTATCTTAAAATCAACTGTTCTGTAGCTTACAGCTGACACTATTCCGGAGTATACGCCTTTCTCCAACTTAATTTCATATCTGCCGTCAACATCAACTGTGGTTATATATTTTTTATCGTTGAAGGTTAACGTCGCAAATGAAACAGGTTCGCTCAATCTGTCCGAAATTCTTCCCGAAAGTGTATAAAAGGGCTTAGCCGCCTGCGAAGGCAGGTGGAGTACTAAGATGACGATAATAAGTATCCAATTTTTCATTTGGTTTGCTGCAAATTTAAATTGGGGTACTATTACGCAGCAAACCATAATCGTTCTCCCTTTAGGAGAACAATGGCTGTTTTGTGGTAATAAACCCGAGAACTACAAAACTATATGTTGCCTTGGCAGGTCTCCTGACTTATCCCCTCGTCAACGCCTTCCCATCGGTCAAGCCGACAGTGGCATAATATTGATGAGTTCTGAAGGAATTACAGTAGCGGGTCTGTCCCGGATTCTCACCGGATTCCCTATTAATCGCATTGCTGCGAACCAAAACTGATGCAAAATTAATCAATTTTTTTCATCCGACAAAATAGAATTTTACATAAAGGGAACGATAATTGTATTTCATTCTCAATTGAAGTGAACCGTAAATACGGCCTTGACCGTGGCGATGACATCCAAGTGACCGGCGCACGCCATCGCTCGACCGCAGAATACAACCGCGACCTCCACCGAGAAAACGCCAGACTCGAAACTCTTATAAGTGACAAGTCTGGGCAGTTGGGGCGACTTGAGGACCAAATCAAGAAGGCAGAAACACGCATCAAAGGACTCTCGACCATGATTGCGAATCTTGAAAGACAGGAGACTGAACTGAATGACGAGATAGCCCGGTTGGAGTCAGACATCGAGAATGGTGCCGGAGATGTTTCCGAATTGCGTCGTCGCATCGCCGAACTTGAAAAGCAACTTGAATCTACCGGACAGAAACTCGCCGACTTATCGACCTTTGGTCGCTTTCGTAGAGAGAACCGCGATAAACTCAAGCTCGCCGACCGGCAACTCACCGAGCTTCAGGATGAACTTGACGCACTCAGCGAGAAACGAGATAATGCGGAAAAGAATTTCCACGAATTCACGGAAAAGAATCAGGAGCAGGTACGCATGAGGCTGACCGATGCCGTCTTTGCCAGAATGGTTGTCGATGTCCGTTCCATGCTGGACGCCATGCCGTCGGAACTGAAAGCCAGGGTTGATGGCGAGTTCCTGACTGCAATCGCCGAGCGACCCAACGAGATATTGAAGTGTGCGATGTATTTGTTCCTCGGCTATCTCGATGGCGCAACACAATACGTTAGTTTCGCGAGTCGGAACTTAGCGAAAGTCGGCCGCAGGCCGGTGCGTGGTCGGCGAAGCCGAAAGTTACCGACCGCAATTCGCCCACTCATGCGGAGGCGGAGGAGCCTCATCAGACCTCCCGTGGGGACGCAATCCGGATGAAGACGATCGCCGCTTCGCCTACCGCTGCATGATGCAGGCCCACAAAATGCTGAAACCATCTCAGCCCAAACGTGGCGTATCTGGCAGACGTTAAAATTTATTTATGCCTGACAGCCAAACTTTCACGGAAATATTGTAACTTTGTAATTGGAGAAACTATAAACATCTGAAAAATGGCAGATAATCGTTCGCCCATTCTAAATAATCCGTATGAAGAGCCTAAACTTCATTACGATGCCGACCTAAGCGGAAATCTTGACTACTCCAAGATTCTTGAAGGTCGGCGACCGTACTCCGCCCATATCGGAGTGGCGCCGAACCAACCTAACCGCGCTTTGTTCGGCTATGAAGATGTAGAGAGCGATGACCCCAACGCACCATTTATCAACCTCATTCGTGACGAGGTTAAGAATTGGCGTTTGGCGGGTTACCCTCGCGCCACAAGGATAACCCGCGAACTTCTGAATTTTTGGTTCAACAATGCCGAACGCCAAAATTTTCAGAAACTTTTCTTCTGCCAGCGCGAAGCTGTCGAGACTGCTGTATATCTGAATGAAATCGCTGACCTCGACCCTAATATCGGCCGCGACATTTTGCGGCAGCTCAACACAAGGCTTGAAACCATTTCTGACCGCTACGAGGACATCCTCCCACGTACTGCGTTCAAAATGGCTACCGGTACCGGCAAAACCGTTGTCATGGCTATGCTTATTCTGTACAATTACCTCAATAAGAAGATAACTGTGCAGGACACTCGGTTTGCCGACCATTTTCTGATTGTCGCTCCCGGTATCACTATCCGCGACCGTCTCGGTGTGCTTTTCATCGACGACAGCAATAATCGCGAAAATCAGAAGTCAGACTATTATCATGTGCGAGGACTTGTACCGCGCAATTACGAATCATTGCTCGGAGGTCTTAACAGCGCAATTACCATAACTAACTATCATCAGTTCGAGCCGAAAGTTTTCTCCGGCAAAAAGTCAAGCCCGCTGGACGGCAAATTGGTTTACCGTTCGGGCGAGGGTATGGTTAAAGTCAATGATAAAGAAAGTTTTGCCGCAGTCATTAGCCGAGTATTGGGTCGTATACCCAAAAGCAAACGCCTTTTGGTTATCAACGACGAAGCCCACCATTGCTATCTGCCTCGTCCGAAAGGCAAACTTTCGACCGAGGACAAGGAAGAAAACGAGAACGCTATGGTGTGGTATGAGGGCCTTCGCCAAATCAAGGCTCTTGGCTACAAGTTGCAACACGTCTACGACCTCTCCGCGACGCCTTATTATCTGAAAGGCTCCGGCTACCCCGAATACTCTCTTTTCCCATGGGTAGTAAGTGACTTCGGATTGGTGGACGCCATCGAAAGCGGCCTCGTTAAGATTCCGTTTCTCCCTGCGAAGGACGATTCACATAATATTGAGGAACCTGTTCTTCGCAATATCTACGAACACATATCTAAAGACCTCCCGAAGAAAGGTCAGAAGAAAGCTCGTAGAGAAGCCAAAGAAAACGGTGAGGCAAATCAGGCGGAAACCCCGCCAAATCTCCCCGACCTTCTCGGCATCGCTCTCGACCAGTTCGTCAAGGACTACGGGGCGTACGACCGTGGCACTCGCATGGAGGGCGAAGAAGCCGTCGGCCTGTTCACTACACCGCCGGTGTTTATCGTTGTGTGTAACAATACCACTGTAAGCAAGGAGGTATATAAATACATCGCTGGTTATGAAACCGTTGACGCCGATGGCAACAAAGTATACATCAACGGCCACTTTCCGATATTCTCGAACTATAAGGACGGCATACCGCTGAAAAAGCAGCCGACTTTGCTAATCGACAGCGCAGCCATCGACAATGCCGGTGGTGTTGTCAGCGACGAGTTCAAGGCGGTATTCAAAGATGAAATTGATAATTTCAAACGCGAATATGCCTTGCTGCATGGCGCAGGAAGCGCCGACAATCTCACCGACGGCGACATCCTCCGAGAGGTCGTTAACAGCGTAGGCAAAACCGGAGCCCTCGGCTCTCATATCCGTTGCGTTGTATCTGTATCTATGCTCACCGAGGGTTGGGACGCCAACACCGTAACTCACGTTATGGGCGTCCGTGCTTTCGGTTCGCAGCTTCTCTGTGAGCAGGTTGCTGGACGTGCATTGCGTCGCCGTAGCTATGATCTATGTCCTTATAATAAGGAGGGCGAAGAAATCGACTCAAAGGATGTGCGCCGCTATAAACCTGAGAACATTGTTTGGAAATTCCCGCCGGAATACGCACATATAATAGGCGTGCCCTTCAAGACATTCAAAGGCGGCGGCTCCGGCACACCGCCACCTACAAAGCCCCGTATTCCTATCACTGCACTCTACGAACGCAGCGCTATGGAAATCAAATTCCCTAACATTATTGGCTACCGTTGCGAAACTAAGGAGGGCGACATACCTTTCAGTTATGCCGGCCTGTCTAAGTTCAAAATGAACTTTGCCGACATCCCAGAATCAACCGTTCTCGAATCGGCAATTACCGATAATGAAAACGGTCGGCAGGTAGTTCTCAAAAACCACCCTGAAGAAATCCGCGATGCGCAGGTTATCTACGAGCTTACCCGCGCACTTATCCGCGAGAAATTCTCCGACCGTGAAAACGGACGTCAGTTCCATAAATTCGCCCGGCTGAAGAATATTGTCGAATACTGGTTTTACAACCAGGTCGAAGTCATCGGCACAGTTCTTCACAACAAGCGCCGCCTCGTAATCTTCTTCGACAAGAAAAAAGTCGTGGCCTCTATCTACGAGGGTATCAAGCAGGCATTGCAAGGTGAAGCACATATCACAGCGATACTCAACTACTACAATCCCGAAGGCTCCACACGCTACGTTCATGGCACTACCTCCCGCCCAGTTTACGCGACAACTAAAAGTCATGTCAACTACGTTGTCGCCGACACTGATTCTTGGGAGCAGATTGCAGCCAAAACATTTGAGGAAATGGAGCAGGTGAAGTTTTACGTCAAAAACCACTTCCTCGATTTCAAAATACCGTACATTCATTCCGACGAGGAGCACGACTTCGTGCCTGATTTCATTTGCCGTGTCATTACTCCTAAAGGCGAGGAAGTCAACCTCATCGTTGAAATATCGGGCTGGAGCAACGACGATACTAGTCACAAGAACGAGAAACGGCGCTATACCACCGACTTGTGGTTGCCCGCAGCCAACGCTCTCGACACATACGGTCGCTGGGATTTCATCGAAATCTCCGACATAGACAACATCAAGCCCCTGTTAATCGAAAAAATCAACTCATTATGATAGACCCCAACAAGAAACCGGTCGACGCCATTCAGCACCCCGACGAAACCCGAAAGGTGATACCTACTTCGGAATGTCAGGGCGAGGAAGCCATGAATATTGCCGGTGCTCCAACTGAAAGCATCTACTCCGTGCTCAACGAGGGGTTTGATCGCAGCCGCGACCCCGAACTGTATTGGCTCGGCAAATATAAGGACCAGGCCGACGCCGACTCGGCCGAAATGACGGTTGACATCCGCTCGCTCTACGTCCATGAGGACATCGCTCCCGAAATGCTCATCAAACGCCTCTACCAGGTGCGCCAAGAGCAGAAGAACGACGATCAGCTTATGCTGTTCTCTCCTGAGGATATGCGTACAGAGGTTGAGGACCAGTTAGAGCGTGTCGCCGACTATTACACTCACTCTATGGGATGGAAAAACCGTCTTATTCAGGGCGACTCCCTGCTCGTGATGAACTCCCTGCTCAACCGCGAGGGTATGGCTGGTAAGGTGCAGACTATCTATATCGACCCTCCATACGGCATCAAGTTCGGGTCTAACTGGCAGATGAAGCTCAATAGCCGCGATGTCAAGGACAACGACGAAAACGTTTCAGGCGAACCTGAAATGATTAAGGCTTTCCGCGATACATGGGAACTCGGCATACATAGCTATCTCACATATCTACGCGACCGGCTCGTACTCGCAAAAGAACTGCTCACTCAGTCCGGCTCTGTATTCGTGCAAATCTCCGACGAAAACGTTCACCTCATCCGCAATCTCCTCGACGAAATTTTCGGTTGCGATAACTTCGTCAGTCAGATAATTTATACCAAGACTACTGGTATGGCAACTAATACAATAGGAAGCGTTGCAGACTATATATTATGGTATGCCAAAGATATAAATGCCATAAAAGTCAGGAAATTATATAAAGAAAAAGATTATTCTTTAGACGGAGCGCTATATTCTAGGATAGAATTAGCTAATGGTGAACGTATGTCTATAGGAGAATGGGAAAAGCGTACAAATCAAATGTTCTCATATAACACGAGACCCCAGGGAAGTAGGATATATCGACCCGATAACCTATCTTCGCAAGGTAGTGCTAATGTTTCTCAAGATTTTGAATTTGAAGGCAAGATTTACACTCCTTCTAAAAATTCTCATTGGAAAGCCAACTATCCCACCGGAATGGAAAGGCTTAAAGAATTGCGGCGTATACATCCTACGCCAAACAGCCTTCAATATATAAGATATTTCGATGATTTCCCTTGTCAAGAAATAAGTAATCTTTGGAATGATACGAGTACAGGTAGCTTTTTAGAAGAAAAGCGATATGTTGTGCAGTCAGGTACAAAGGCAGTACAGCGTTGCATCCTCATGACAACCGATCCCGGCGACTTGGTTCTTGACCCTACTTGCGGTAGTGGCACTACTGCTTTTGTAGCCGAACAGTGGGGCCGTCGTTGGATTACGATTGATACAAGCCGCATCGCTCTCAACATTGCGAAAACGCGTCTCACTACTGCACTGTTCCCTTACTATGAGCTTTTCGACGAGGAAAACAAGAATATCCGTCAAGGTTTCAAGTACAAGACCGTTCCGCACATCACGCTGAAATCTCTTGCCAATGACCTGGAGCCTGAAGTTGAGACGCTTTACGACCAACCCATCGAGGACAAAAAGCGTATTCGCGTCAGCGGTCCGTTCACCGTCGAGACACTACAAAGCTACAACGTAATGTCGCCTGAGAGCATTGATGACCGCCCAGACGAGGCGGAGGAAAACCGCTTGTTCCAGGAGCGCATCTTCGCCCATCTCCAAACAGCAGGTATCCGCAACGGCGACAAGAGCCAGCGAGCTACTTTCCATTCGGTCGAGGCTGTCAGCCACCAGTATCTTCATGCCAAAGGCTGGTACACTGATGGCGAGGGAGAAGAACGCCTCGTTTACTTCCACATAGGCCCGAAGTTCGGCACCGTCAGCAAACTTTCGGTAACAGAGTCGGTAAAAGCATTCCGCAGTAAGGCGAAGAATGAGGGCGCATCGTGGCTTGTAATCCTCGGCTTTTCGTTTGAAGACTCGATTAACGATGCCGACTACAACCTCGGCACATACACCGTCAGCAAGGTTCGTATGCACGACGACCTCATGCAAGAGGGCCTCCTAAAAAAAGACAAAGGCGCCGGGTCGTTTATCACCATCGGCGAGCCTGACATCGCCATCGTTAACGACAGCGAAATTGCTTGCCATATTGAAATCCAAGGCCTCGACATCTACGACCCCATCAAGGATGATGTCAAGGCCCGCTCTACCGCAGACATCGCCTATTGGGAGATTGATGACGATTACGACGAGCAGCAGTTCATCGTGCGCGAAATTCACTTCTGCGGCGGCAACAAGAAAGAGTTCGAGGCGTGGCGAAAGGGTCTTAACGGCATAGCCTCGGCAAAGACCAAGAAGAAAACCGAAACCACTCTGCGCCTCTCGCTCAACGACGAAGTGTGGGAAACACTCTACGACTTCCGTAGCAGCGCCATTGAGCGCAAGCCCGGTCGCAAGGTCTGCGTCCGTGTAGTCAGCCAGTTCGGCGAAGAATCCTCCAAAATCCTCACCATCAAGTAATAAATTCTATGAAAAATAAATTCTTTGAGTACTACATCCTTTCTGACGAAGAAAGAATCAAAAGAATTTGGAATGATGCTATAATCGTTTTGGACACAAACGTTTTATTTAATCTATATCGTTATTCAGAAGATTCAAAAGACAATTTACTGGAAGTGCTTGAATTCTACAAAGAACGATTATGGATTCCATATCAGGTGGGATTAGAGTATCATAGGGATCGAGTAACTGTATATATGGATTTGACCGCCGCATATAATCAAATTTCGGACGCTTTGGAGAAAGAAACAGGTGAATTTATTAATAATCTAAAGAAACACTTATCTAAATATAAACGTCATCCAAAAATCGATACCGATTGGTTCGAAAATCAAATCACGTCCGAGACTCAACGTTTACGTAATCATCTGTCTGAGATGAAAAAATCTTGTCCCGATTACTCGATTAAAGATGAAATAAACGAGCGAATTACAGCATTATTTGATGGAAAAGTCGGTGATGATTTCGATGTGGCGAGACTTGAAAACATATATAAAGAGGGGCAAAAACGTTATAGTGAAAAAATTCCACCAGGGTATTGTGACGCAAAAGATAAAAAAGATCAAGGAAATCGTCATCTTTACGGAGATTTAATCTTATGGAAACAAATTATCCAAGAAGCTTCAGAAAAGAGATGTAACGTTATTCTTGTCACAGATGATGTTAAGGAAGATTGGTATGAACGAGTAAAGGGCAAAACCATAGGACCAAGGAAGGAACTTATCAGAGAATTCCGAGATGAGACTCAAATGGACATCTTAATATATCCATGTCATTGCTTTTTAGATTATGCCAAAGAGAATATGTCTGTCTCTGTAAAACAAGAAACAATTTCCGAGGTTAATGAGATTCACAAGGAAGACGAGGCTATTAATAATTTGATATCACGCGATCACTCGGATAATGAAACTGTTGCTAAGATTTTTTCAGAATATCCATGGATGAGTACCGAATCTATAATTAATTCTGTAATGCAATCTTCAATGAATTCTCACGAAAGCATCACGGGACTTGCCGGAAGATATACTGATATACTCGGCACGAACCCGCTCGAAAGCATCACAGGAGTTACCGGAAGATACACTGATACACTCGGCACGAACCCGCTCGAAAGCATCACAGGACTTGCCGGAAGATATACTGATATACTCGGCATGAACCCGCTCGAAAGCATCACAGGACTTGCCGGAAGATATACTGATACACTCGGCAAGAACCCGCTCGAAAGCATTACAGGAGTTACCGGTAGATACACTGATACACTCGGCAAGAACCCGCTCGAAAGCATCACGGGACTTGCCGGAAGATATACTGATACACTCGGCAAGAACCCGCTCGAAAGCATCACAGGACTTGCCGGAAGATATACTGATATACTCGGCAAGAACCCGCTTGAAAGTATCACAGGACTTTCCGGTAAATACACTGATGCACTCGGCACGAACCCGCTTGAAAGTATCACAGGACTTTCCGGTAGATACACTGATATGCTAGGCAAGGACAGTATCACGGGACTTACCAGAAGATATACTGATAAATTTAGCAAGAACCCGTTGCCTAACAAAAATGAATCTTCTGGGATAGAAGAAAACAAAGGATAATTATATGGATAACGGGCAGATTATACTTTTTCAGACGCAGGGCGGAGAGACGAAGATTGAGGTTCGGCTCTCTAATGAGACAGTTTGGCTTACGGCTGACCAGATGGCGGAATTGTTTCAGCGTGACCGTTCGACCATACAGCGACATATCAAAAGAATATACGATGAAGGAGAATTGACCTCCGATTCAACTTGTGCATTTTTTGCACAAGTTCAAACGGAAGGGAAACGACAGGTTGAACGTAAGATTCCCATTTATAATCTTGACATGATTATCAGCGTAGGGTATCGCGTCAACTCTCATCGGGGAGTGCAATTTAGGCAGTGGGCTACACAGGTGCTGAAAGAGTACATGATCAAGGGCTTCGTGCTTAATGATGATTTGCTAAAAAATGCCGGACAAGGGAACTATTTCGACGAATTGTTGGCTCGAATCCGCGACATCCGCAGTTCGGAGAAAGTGTTCTATCGCAAGGCGTTGGAAATTTATGCCCTCAGCATAGACTATGACCCTCGCACCTCCATCACCCAACAGTTCTTCAAGACAGTTCAAAACAAGATGCACTTTGCCGCCCACGGACATACTGCAGCAGAGGTAATCTATGACCGTGCCAATGCCGAAAAGGATTTCATGGTGCTGACAACATGGCGAGGTGCCATGCCTACCAAACATGAGGCTGAGATTGCGAAGAATTATTTGTCGGAAGAGGAAGTCGATATGCTGAACCGTATTGTCAACCTATACCTCGACTTTGCGGAACTTCAGGCCAAGAGCCACGTACCAATGTATATGAAAGACTGGATTCAGAAGCTCGATGATTTTCTAAAGCTGTCGGGTAAGGAATTGCTGAATCATGCCGGAAGCGTCTCAGCCGAGGTTGCCAAGCTCAAAGCCAATGAGGAATACGACAAATTCCGCGAGCGCACCCAATACCAGCTATCACCTGTAGAAATTCACTTCCTCGAAGCCTTTGAAGCCGAAAGAAAGCGTCTCGGAGGCAAAGAATCATAAACGACTATTGTGCGCGGCCACGCCACGGCGTTGACAGACGTTGACAGAATGTTGACACAAATTTTGAATTTGCAGACAATTTGCAGACAATTTTGAGGAAAGAAATAAGCCAAACTGCTGTAAATTAGCAATTTGGCTTATTTTATTGGTGATCCGCCTGGAGCCGGACAATATCGTTGCAACTAAGTTGTTTTCAGAATATTGTAATGCCGCGCTATCCATTGTTTACGAATTGCACACGGCACTATTTCAATGTTCTTCCCCCATTGTTTCATTGGGTACTACAAAGTTACAAAATTCTTTTAGACCCTTAACGTAATATAGTGTTAAATAATACTGTTGTTTGAGAGAAGGTAAAAGATTTCCCCAATAGGAAATTCAATTTGCTTAATTCATAATTTATCAGTATATTTGCGTGGATAAATGTATAAAAATGCAACAACAATTTAAGTACATAGATTTGTTTGCTGGGTGTGGAGGACTATCGTTAGGATTGCACCTCTCCGGTTGGCATGGTGTGTTTGCAATCGAAAAAAGTCCGTTTGCTTTTGCCACATTAAAATATAATTTAATCGACAATAGAAATCATTTTGACTGGCCTAAATGGTTACCGATTTCTAATCACGATATAAACGAAATCCTTTTAAAACATTCAACTCAGTTAGCAGAGTTACGGGGTAATATTGACCTTGTTGTCGGAGGGCCTCCATGTCAGGGGTTCTCAATGGCTGGTAAACGTGTTGAAAATGATGTTAGAAATCAATTAGTTTTTTCATATGTACAATTTATAAAATTAGTACAGCCCAAAGTTGTTTTATTTGAGAATGTCAAGGGTTTTACTTTTGCATTTAATAAGAAAAACAACAAAGATGCAATACCTTATTCTGAAATTGTAATTAACGCTTTACAGTCTTTAGGGTATAATGTTGAGCCCCAAATTATTGATTTTTCAAAATATGGAGTTCCACAACGACGTAAACGATTTATTTTAATTGGTATAAAAGAGGGCAATCCTAAGTTATTTCAGCAACTATTAACGGAATATGCGGACTCTTTCCTTTGCGAAAAGGGTTTAACATCATATACCAATTTATCTGATGCAATTTCTGATTTATTGAAAGAAAATGGTGAAGTTCCAACCCCAGATAGACATGGTTTTTACTCGGGATTATATGGTGATGTAATGTCTAATTATCAAAAATTAATGCGCTTAGGGGTTGATTCGTCAATTATTCCGGACAGTCATAGTTTTGCGCATCATAATGCCGATTCAATGACATTATTTGCAAAATTGATTTCTCAATATCCGACTAAAGGGAAAAGGATTACCAATCAAGAGCGAGTATTATGGAATATTCGTAAAAGAGGTCTGACTGTATTGGATGAGAAAACTATTACGCCCACATTAACAAGTCATCCCGATGATTATATCCATTATAAAGAGCCTCGGATTTTAACAGTACGAGAATATGCTAGAATCCAATCTTTCCCAGATTGGTATGAATTCAAAATGAAATATACGACAGGTGGGAAAATGCGCAAAAAAGAAGTGCCACGATATACTCAAATTGGGAATGCTGTTCCACCGTTATTCGCAGAATTAGCAGGCCGAGTAATCAGAAAAATGTTGCAGTATGGACCGGATGAGATTTAAAATTAGCTCAGCATTAAAAGATTTAGTAGGCAAAGACCTTATCATAAATGATAATATAGCCATCTTCGAACTTGTAAAAAACTCTTATGATGCATATGCAACAAAAGTAGAAATTACATTTGAGGAAGATCGGATTATTATTGCGGATAATGGCAAAGGCATGACCTTTGATGATGTTCGTAACAAATGGCTTTTTCTTGGGTTTTCTGCTAAAAAAGACGGGAGTGAAGATGAGCATGGGAAGAATGCGTCTTATCGTGACCGAATAAAACGACATTATGCAGGGGCCAAAGGTATTGGACGCTTTTCTTGTGATAGGTTAGGACAGCGATTAGTTTTATCAACGAAAGATGAAACATCGTCTAAAGTAACACAAATTTTTGTAGATTGGAGTGAATTTGAACAGGATCAAAGAACAGAATTTGCAGAAATTGAAATTGAATATAAATACATTGATGCAAATATATACTTTCCTGACAATTCTAATTCTGGAACAATTTTAGAAATAACAGGCCTTTCTACGACTGACAAATGGACTAGAAAAAAAATTTTGGAATTAAAGCGATCTTTGGAAAAATTAATCAATCCTTTATCCGAAACTAATGATTTTCAAATCGAAATTATCTGTGATAGAGAAAAGGATAAAGATTTTGAAGAAATTGCAAATAATAAATATGATCGAGATATTGTTAATGGACTCTTAAGGAACAGTATCTCAAGTATTTTTAATATTAAAACCACGTTAATAGAGGTTCAACTTAATCACAACACTATTTATACGAAAATAGTAGATCGTGGAGTTGAGATATACCGTATTTCTGAAAACAATCATGCTTTCGCCGAACTAAAAGATGTTAAAATATCATTGTATTATCTTAATAGATCTGCCAAGTTAAATTTTACCAAATTAATGGGTGTTGAACCTGTTAATTATGGATCCATATTCCTATTTAGAAATGGGTTCAGAATTATGCCATTTGGACAGCCTAGCGATGATAGTTGGGGCTTAGATTACAGAGCACAACAAGGGAATCGTCGTTTTTTAGGGACTAGAGATTTGTTTGGTCGAGTTGATATCATTACTGATAATGTCAATGATTTGAAAGAAGTTTCAAGCCGAGAAGGTGGCCTTATTGAAACCAATGTTTCAAAACAACTTTTTGAGTTGTTTAAAATCGCCCATCGCCGATTAGAAAGATATGTTAGTGGGGTTCTGTGGGGCGAGGCCTTTTTGCGAAAGGAGTATTTTCAAAATGAAATAGAAGGTAATACGGAGCGAAAAAAATTGTTAGAAGCAGATAAACTTGACGAAACTCCAGATTACGTTCTCACACACAGCATCGGGAGTAAAATCGATTTCATTCAATTAATAAAAACATTGACAAAAGACAAGAATGTTAATGTATTATACTACAATAAAAGTTTAGCTGATATACTAACCATTCCTAACGTTACAGAAAACTTAAAACCGCAATTTATTGCTGATTTGGAGCGAATTGCTATAGATACAAACGATGGAGAGTTACTATTCAGTATCGATGAAGCAAGACGTAAGATAGATGAATTGCAAAAAGAAAATGAGATTGCAAAAACTAAAGCATTAGAAGCGGAACGTAAACGCATAGAAGCTGAAGAATTGGCACGTTTGGCTGAAATTGCCAGATTGGAAGCCGAACGTAAACGAAAAGAAGAAGAAGAACAGAAACGAATAGCACAAATTCAGGCAAAAGAAGCAGAAATAGCACGTCGAGAAGCTGAATTAAAACAGAAAGAAGCAGAACATCGGCGTATTGAAGAAGAAGAAAGAAGAAAAAAAATAGAGGAAGAAAAGAAGATAGTTGAGAAAGAACGAGATATTGAAAAACAAAAAAATCTATATCTCACCGCTACTCGCAACATATCTAAAGAAGCTGAAGATATTTTGCATACAATAAAAATATCTTCTAATGAACTATCTGCGTCTGCTCAAAATATTAAAAGTGAGATAGAACAATATCAAGAACTAAGCTCAATACGAGGAGAACTGGATTATATTTTTTTTCATATTGAAAGAATAAATACATTAAGTAAACTGCTCACAAAAGCAGATATAAACATATTAAAAGAATATGCAAAAGTAGATGTTGTACAGTATATTAAAGAATATCTTTCCAATTATAAATCAACATTGGAAGATATTTCATTCAATACATTATTTGACGGAATAATCATAAAGAAAATTCCATTATTAGACTTATCAGTTATACTTGATAATTTAGTTAATAATTCTACTAAGGCAAAAGCAACAAAAGTACATGTTGATTTTGCGAGAGATAACGATATGCTAATAGTTGATTTCTCTGACAACGGTATCGGTGTAGATTTAGATATAGTTTCTAGTAATTCTATTTTTGAATTAGGAATAACTAATAGATCTGGAGGATCTGGCATCGGATTAAGTACAATTAAAGAAACTATGCACCAAACCCTTAAAGGAGATATTATTTTTAGTGGTAATGGACTGCATTTTAACAATGGTGCAACATTTAGACTTATATTCAAATGAGCAACAAACTTTGTATTATAATTGATGATGTCAACCAGAAACGAGTATTTGAATCTATGGTTGCAAAGCCTCTCAAACGTGAAGGAATTCATGTAGATGCCATTTTTGTTAATACTACTGATGCCGAGTTTCTTGATAATGACCAAAATATTATTCTTGAGAAGCTAAAAATTAGGCTCACAGAGGTATTCCGAAATAAGCATATTGATGTTGTTGCTACAGATTTTGACTTATCAGATGATAATGTTTGCGGCATTAATGTGGTTGAACTAATATATCAAATACGTCCCAAAGTTCCAGTTATACTTTATTCGGGGAAATTAGGATCAGTCCTTAAACATTTATTGGGAGATCACACTCAAAAAACATCAGACGAACTCGTTAAAAGCATTAAGAAACTTATAAGATATAATATTGTAGATTATGTTGAAAGAGATGGATATCCACCTTCAATTATAAAGATTCTAAAAGATAATCAAATATACATATCTTCCCTTTTACCTCAGAAACTTCGGGAATATTCAACCTTAGAATTTAAATCATGCTATCCATTTTTTGCAGGCAGAACATTGGGTAGCATTGCTGATGAAATAGAATCACACACTCCACAAGGACGTGAATTTCAAGAACAATTATACGAGCAAGTAATTGCTTATATGATAGCGATAAATAATTATGAGGAATAAAACAATTCTATGTCTTTATCCAACAGACACAACGACAGATTTCCTCATGCCTATATATGAATTCTTATCTCAATTTGATGGGTTTAATGGGTATAGGATTTCTACATCAAAGCAGGATATAAATGATATAAAATTCGAAATAGAAAAATCATCTTCTAATAATATGATTATTTTTCTAGGTCACGGAGCCAGTCATTGTGTATACGGTTCTGTGAAAGAAAAAATTTTAACTTCAGATGATTTAATAAAGTATAATAATGCAGATTGTATTTTTTTATCATGTCGTTCAAGCGAATTTTTAAAGTCTCATAATGGCAATCACATTGGATTTGGGGATATGCCAACAGATTATGATGAAGTTGAGGCCGAGAGACAGCTGAACGATGCTCAATATCTGGAAGGTCTTGATGAAATAGACATTGAATATTACCGTAACCAAATAGTTGATTTCTTTATTAATGCAATAAGAATGAGCCAGCTAAAATCATTAGAAGAATTTTATACGGCAATAAAATTGTTCGCTAATAAAGAGATATCTAATCTTTTATTGAATAAAAAGAGGAATCATTATAGGCTTCTTGCCGATTTAATATATTGTTGGAAAGATGAAATGGAATATAGTCACACTTAAGATTTGGATTAGATATTATTAGTAATAAGAAAATTGATGTGATTTTTGTATTTTATTTCAAGGCAGATTGATTAAAGAAATCACATGTATTACAAATTCTTATTTCAAGATCTTTCCATTTAATTTTTCTGACAGATAAGTTAGTAATAACTAGGAGATTGTCGCAGTGGAGTTCTTCGGCGGCTTCGACGAGGGCTTCGAGTTCGCGTTTGCGAGTTTTCTCGGAAGTCATGTCGTAGCAGACTTGGATTAGTTGCTCTACTTTCGTGCCTTTACGGGTGACGAAATCTATCTCTTTATCGTTGCGGGTACGGTAATAGAACAGCGTTTGACCGGGGATATAGCCACGGCGCAGGAGTTCCACAAATACTTGGTTTTCCAACAGTCTGCCGAGGTTTTCACTGAGATTGAACGCTGTGCTTTGCACAAAACCGTTGTCAACGACATATACTTTTTTCGGTGCCTTGTTCATCAGTTTCAGCTTGTTGTTGAAGCGCGGCAAATAGAAGAACAGGTAAGGCTCATTGAGATAGTCGCAAAATTTCTTTGTAGTCGCCACGCTTGACAGCCCCAGTTCTCCCGCAAGTTCGTTGGCAGAAATCGGATTGCAGAAATTTGACAATAGATATGTGGCAAGGTTGTATAGGTCGGTCGTATTCCTTACATTATGGCGTTGGGCGACATCTTTCAGCAGGATTGAATCAAACAGAGTGGAAAGATAATTTTTGGTTATGCCACGAGCCGGGATTGTTTCAGGATACCCGCCGTTTCGCATATAATCATCTGCCAGCACTATTGCCTGTGCCGCCTGTTCTTCGCGGTCCGGGCTGATGTTTTTCCACCTCATGGTTTCATCAAGGCTGAAAGGCAACATCTCAATCTGGAGATAACGACCTGTCAGCACTGTCGCCATTTCACTGCTCAACATATTGGCATTACTGCCGGTTATTATCAGATTCTTTCCCCTGCGATATAGTTTGCTTACCCATAAATCCCAATCCGGTAGATTCTGAATTTCATCAAGCAGCATAAAATCATAATCGGGATAGACATCATCAAGAGCTGACATTGCCAGATCCTCGTCCCATTTTTCAAGCAACTGATTATCGTCAAAATTGAGATAGGCAAAATTCTTGCCTTGTAACATCAGCAAGGCAAAAACGGATTTACCGACGCGACGAGGGCCGGTTATAAGTTTGATAAGCGGGTTCTGCAAAAGTTCGTCAGCGTCATACTTAGTATGCCGTTGCTGATAAGGACGCGACAACAATTCGTCGCGCTCTGCCCGCTGATTGAGTATCGTTGTTTTCATTACCGTCTATCTTAGACTGCAAATATAGCGAATTTTATTCAATTAAACCACCGTATTGAATAAAATAGGTCTTTTTTTATTTAATAAGCATACTATAAGTGAATATTTTTTTGATTGAGATATAGTATATACAGCCAAGCCTAAATAAGATGTGACCATACTATCGTCTTACTTTCTGAAGGCAGTTAGTATTCAGGCGTAATTGCTTGACGAATGCCACACTGTTTTGGTACACTCGTACGGATGCTTTGCTGCTGGTTATCCCGAACGTGTTTTCGAGGCGCAGCGTAATATTGTACATGGCATTATTAATTGTCTTGGCTGTCGGGCAACATTCCATATTTGGCAATTTGTATGTGTCAATGAAGCCGCGGTTGAGATTACGCTTAAGTACTTTTACATTTTCATCCCAATAACCTTTTTGCTTCAGGTTAGTGGGACTGATCGTTTCCTCAACGGTGTACTTTCTTTTCCAATTGTCATAATCGGCTTTAAGCGATTGGAATAGGGTTTCGTTTATAATCGTAAAATCGAGATCGCTTTTATCGGTGAACGGACGGCCATAATTATCGGTCGAAAGCGAAAACCCGGTCTTTGCGCTCCCTATCAACAGTATATCATGCAGCTCGACTGAAAGCAGATTGCTCAGATATTCCTTGATTTTTTCAAATATCAACGGACGGTCTTTGAATATGTATGGAGTATTACTTTGCATTACATGACGGAGGAACGTTTGCGCATCGCTTTCATTGGAATTGAAGTAATATTTAAGAAACTTCTCAGGCTTGACATAAGTTTCTGATATTGCTCCGATTACTGGCGAATTGTTGAGATAATCGCTGATATTCATTTCAAATGGGTAGGATGTTTTCGCAAATATAACTTTAATAAATGAGATGTACGCCGCTCAATTTGATAATTATTCCTCTCGGACATTACCCTGGGCTCTGGATATTTCAGCCTCGCTATAATTGATGCGCATACTTTCAGGTCAATATCAGCATCTCTTGAAAGACCGAACCCGGCAAGTATGGCGTCAAGCGATGGGTATTCGGTACCATAATAAGCTATATCAAGATATGATATAGCCAACTGTTGTCTATCAAATTTCATTCTAATGATTACAGCAAGCAATATCTCCTTTAGCTTTCGAGAAAATGTCATGCTGTAGTCAGCGGTTATCACCCTAACAAGTTGTTGCTCTATGGTGCTCGCGCCCTCTTTTAATCCTGTTGTTACACGGCGGTATATGGCCCTCGTTATAGCTATTATATCGAACCCTATGTGATATCTGTTGCGATGGTCCTCTCCTAAAACCAATAAATCTAACAACATTTTGCCTGACTGCGTTGAAAGCAACGGTGAGTTCTTTTCTATCAGGTAGGGGATGGTTGTCAGAAGGACTTCACGGTCATTAAGGAAGCTTCTAATAAATTTTAAAGTCATCAACGTGATAACAGGACAATTGATTAAAAACAAAAAGGAATCATTTTAAAATGATTCCTTCGGTGATCCGCGAGTGCTTTGTTTTACTCGCGTATATCCTTGATTGTTAAGAGGTTACAACTCTTGTTTGTGTGTCAATGTACCACTGTGTGTACCACATTTGGTACGTTGACGAGGACAAAATTACGCCCGATTTTGGACCTGTCAAAGCCACACCTCAAATTTTAACAATTATTTCGAGAATATTGTCTAATTAAACAATATTTAACTATGAGACTTTCTGTCTCTTCCATTATAACGCCGCTCTCTACACCAGTGTTCGCCATCTTGGGCATGGTATATCATAGCGTTGAAATGTGGCTGTAAAGGTGGCAGCAAAGGTGGCAGCAAAGGTGACGGCAAAGGTGACGGCAAAGGTGTCCGAAATTTCGGACACTTCGGGGAAAAGGCTGGAGATAAGGAGCTGCATAGCAGACTTATGGGTATCTGTTAAGGTGTCCCCAAAAGTGTCCCCAAAGGTGTCGGAAAAAGTGTCCCCAAAGGTGTCGGAAAATGTGTCTGTAATAGTGTCCCCATGTGTGACGGCAAAAGCGTCCGAACAGGTGTCGGGAATACTGTCGGCAATCGCGACGGCAGATGTGACGGTATTCATAACGGCGAAAAAGAGCCTAGGCGGACAGTTCGGCCTCACTTCCGGATAAATCTCCACAGCAGGGAACACACCTTAATTTCCCTGTTGTCCCCAAAATACATTTGAACCAGTCAGGGAACTGAGCGCATACGGTACTCACGATACCGGTTAATCGCATTATGCCATAGCCAGCATATCAGACGCCAGGACCACCTCGGTATCCGACGGATGAGTTTAAGGGATATACGGAGTATCATTACGACAGACCATCTCACTATCCGAACAAGCAGGCATAGCACTACCAATACAGGCAATAGATATATCATCAGGAGAAGAGCAAACATATTCACCGGGTTTAACAGATTAAGATACCTCCGACACCTCGCAACCGAAGGGTCGGATTATCATTCAAAATGATGCTTAGAGTATGTAAATATACTAATTTTCAACGATATAACCAAATAATACAGCAACTATTTTTATATCATATTTTCTCATAATTCCATTATTCATACCAATCGGCACCTGATAGAACAGGCTACGAATTATCCCTTAAATCTGTTTATCGTACAAAGAAGTAATGCGTATATGAGGACACCGTGTTACCATATCTACGCAATATCGTTGTAAAGGAAACTGAAATCATCGGATACGGGTATGATTTGAAGAAACGGCTGTAAGATTGTGTTCGGAATTTGTGCATGAACCATGAAAGGCTGGTAATTTAGCGGCCCACAATCAGGCGGGAAAACAGGCTTATGGATTTTGTTAAGCAAGTTGTACTTTTCCCCGGATAAAACGGAGTTTTACCGCTGAAAAGTAACTTGCCGCCCGTGCCGGACGGAGAAAAACAGGCTCGCGACTCGCCGTTTTTTAATCACAGACAACATGAAGAGACGAACCAACCGAATCGAGATATTGCTGACCGACGATGAGCTGGCACGGCTGAAAGCCAAAGCCGCATCCTTCGGCAGCCTCAGCTTCTATATACGCTCCGCCCTCAAAGAATTTTCCGATACCGATGCCCGGGCAAGAATGGAAGCCCTCGACCGGATGGCATCGGCGAGCCGGAAATTCAGCGATGACCTTTCGTGGGCCGGAAGCAATCTGAACCAGGCAATGAAAAGGGCAAACGAACTTGCCGTAACCGGCCAGCTGACCGCCACCTTTTATAAAGAGGTCGTGTTGCCATCCATTAATGAGACCAGGAGAATCCTCGATAATATGATATTGACACAACAGGACACCCTGAACAGGATAATAAAGGAATGTCTGCGCAACGGATTATCCGAATGACCGATTCCCACACGGTAGATAAAACGGATAGTCCTGTAAAGGAATACTGACATTATCCTATAATCACATAATGACACTGTAACATGATAGCGACAATTCTTCCATCGAGCACATCCTTCCATGCCGTGGGATATAACGAGCGCAAGGTAGCCAAAGGTGTAGCCCATCTGCTGGAGATGAAAAACTTTGGAGCCGTCGAAATGCTCACAAGGCATACGGCAAACGACCTCGTTTCATATTTGCAGAACTATTCTTCAAGGAACCCACGGATAAGGAAGGCCCAGTTTCATGTGGCCGTATCATGCCGGGGGCATGAGAAAACGGAAGAGGAACTGCTTGCCTTCGCCCATGAGTACATGAAGGAAATGGGATATGGCGAGGCGGGCCAGCCTATGCTTGTCTATGCCCATACCGATACCGCCAACACACACCTGCATATAATAACATCGAGAATAGCGCCGGACGGCAGAAAGATAGACCACAACCATGAAAGGGTGCGCTCACAGAAAGTCATAGACAAGCTGCTCGGCAACGATAACAAGGAAAAGGTCAAGGAGGATTTCGCCGAAGCCATGTCTTACCGTTTCAGCTCCATAACACAGTTCAAGGCCCTGATGAACTCCATGGGATATGAATGTTACGAGAAAAACGGCACCGTCTCGATAAAACGGAGCGGTACCGTGCTTATGAGAATACCCCTTGCAGACATATCCGGCCGATATAAAAGCCGCACATTCGACAAGAACCGGCGTCGCCAGCTCAGGGCCATATTCAGGAAATACCGGGATTCAAGCGCGGACAGGGCTGAGCTGACGGCAGAACTGAAGAGAAAATTCGGCATAGACCTCGTATTCTTCGGCAAAAGCGACTCTCCCTATGGCTATATGATAATCGACCACAACACCAAATCCGTAATGAACGGAGGAAAGATACTCCTGATAGGAGAACTGCTCGACTTCGCGACAGTCGATGAACGCTTCGCCCGGATGGACTCTTTCATCGACACGCTTCTGGTCGACAATCCCAAAATGAGTATTGTCGAGCTTAACGACAGACTGTCCCGTAAATATCATGCCTATGTAAAGGGAGGCCGCATCTGGCGAAACAACGAGTCGAGGCCTGTCAAGACCTTCATGTGGGAGACACTGAAAATGAATAACCGCATCGCGTGGGTGGAGTCTTTCCATCCCTCGACAGAAACCGAGCGTGATTTTCTTTGCCGGATCGGGAAAGTCACTGCGGTGGATAAGGTCCGTCTCTCTGACAAGAGATATAATACATATTACAACAGACTGTCGGATCTCCGGCAGATATTCAGCGCCGATGACACTTTCATTCCGGGCAGCCGGTTCAGCGAAGAGGGATTCAGGATACGGGACATCGGCGGCGAACACTATGCCGTGGATTTCCATAGCAAGATACTGATAAACCTTGATGCCGAAGGATTCGATACAAGGAAACTAAGGTATAGGAAACCTGAGACAGTCAAAAATAATACCACGGTTAAAACGAAAACCGGAACAGTGTCACGAATAAGACCCATGAGGGATGCCGGTGTCGGTCATGGTGAGAAACGTGAATGGGAGGTCGGCTACCGGGGAGATTACGACAGGATAGACGATGAGAACAACCTGAGACGGTAACATCACTGCAATGCATATCCGGTGACAGCGTGTGCGTTTAACCTCGGTTTTTCACTATTTCATATCCGGAATATCTAAAAGCGGGAGTATGTGGTAATGAAAAGTATTCGGAATTTCCAGTTTAGCAATCGACCGGTGATAATTTTGCCGTGAAACCAATTAAAGGTGCTGAAAATGGACCCGACCTGCATCATCACATACGCAAATCAGAAAGGGGGTGTCGGCAAGACAACACTCTGCGCCCTCTTTGCGAGCTATCTTGTAAGCAAGGGGCACCGGGTGGCGGTGTTCGACACAGACCCCCAGCAGTCCATCGCCAAGAAGAGGGCTTCCGACATGGAGGTGTATTCCGGATGTCAGGTACCCTACGCCGTCTATTCCTTTTCGCTAAACAACGAAAAGGCGCTTATCTCCCTTATCGGGAACATACGTGGCAGCGGACATTTCGATTTCGTATTGTTCGATTCAGCCGGGAGCCTGACAGACCAGGCACTGCTGGCACTGTTCGCCAATACGGACTATCTGCTGACACCCTTTCATTACGACTACCTGTCGGTGCCCTCGACAGCGGTGTTCATCGCCCTTATCGTGAAGCTGCGCAAGTCACTCGGACAGCAGATGAAGACAAGGCATTACCTGATTCCGAATCTCGATGATCCGAGGGTCGGGACATCAGAAGAAAAAGCTCTGTGGGCCGAAACCGAAGAGAAATTCTCCAGACACGCCGTAATAACGCCGCGTATCGGGAAACGTGCGACGATGGAGCGTTTCAGCACCATGTCGGAGATGGACGAACAGATGATAGTCGTGTCCCCGGCCTTCGAGATTATCTACAAAGACATATCCGCCCTCCAAACCATACAATAATGAAAAACGACTCAACCTATCCCGACATCAACGGTCTTCTCGGAGACCTCGGCAATCTTGTCCCCGACAAAGGAGCTGCGGTCGCTCCCGCCGATACACAGACCGGTACCGACGGACAGATACAGCCCGACGGAGAGGATGAAGACTGGGAGCTGTTCAGGAAAAATCTGTCTCTCTACAATTTCAGGGAGAAAAAGGATGACCGCATGATCTGCAAGCTCGACCGTGACCTTGCCGACTCTCTCGACGACTGCGACATCGACCGCAAGTGCCGCTCGGACATAGTGAACGCCATCGTCAGAACATTTGTGAACCGCTACCTGCCCAGGTTAAGACAATATAAAAGAAACAACAGGTCGCTGCTTGACTCGACCCCGAACAATATATAAAAATGAGCAAAATTATATGGACTGAAGAGATGCTCGGCATCCTCACGGAAAGATTCCCGAATGAGACAAATGTATCCATTGCCGATGAACTTGGCGTCTGTCGCCGTTGCGTGGCGTCAAAGGCAAGGGAACTCGGCCTTGAAAAACAGACATCCCGGCTGCGGGATGAGACAATACGCCTCGTGGTCGAGAATTATTCCCGGCGGTCTTATGCGGAGCTGGCGAAACTCGCCAATATCTCCAGACGCACCGTGCAGCGTATTGTCGCTGAACAGGGTCTGGAGCGCAGGCCCGAGGAAATATCCCGCTTCATATCCCGGCGACGCACCGAGCTGATCCGGCGCGAAAGACGCCGAATCACATTCGGTCTCCCTCAGGTCTCCAATATGAAAGTTGTCAGCAACCCCCATAGGATAAGACTCAGGCACCGGCTGAAAAAGGCCGGGTACACAGTCATTCAGGGTAGCAATACAATCTACTATACCGAGGAAATCAAGCGAAGTCCCGTGAGGGAACACAACGGTGTAAGGCTCGGACTCCGCTTCATGCCTTATCCCGGACAGGACACGCAATCATTAACCGCTGTAATATAACTACCATATGGTATTCGGAGAAATATTCATTTCCCTTCTTGTCATCCTTATACTCTATTATGCGGTGGCAATCTCGATGGAGCTGTTCATGAAGCCGCAGGTACAGGATGCCGCATCGGGGAACGAGGAAACAGAGATTGACATTACGGATGAAGCCCGTAATTTTCAGACAATAGAGGTAAGGCGTGACACCAGACCCGTCAAAAAGAATCCATCGGGGGAAAATACGGCGGACAACAAAGTGATTCGTCCCGTAATGACAAACGGCATCGCTGTCGAAGTTCTCGTATCGCAGGTACAGAACATATCCGGCACCGATGATGTCGAGCTTGAAGGTCTCGGCAAGATAGTCGCCAAATGCGAGAAAGCCGCCTGATATGTAACATACCGCTCTCCTCTTTCCTCATTCATATATACCTCTCTCTTCTTAATTGCCTTTATCGAACGACACTGCCTTTACAGCCCTGCATTTCCTTTAGCGCCCGGTCCAACCCCAAATTAAAACAAATCAATCGCAAATGCAGAAGATTAAAACAAAGTGTCTTCGTGCCATGGCACGTTTACGCAATTCCGATTTTGCCCGCAAGAGCGTTCTCGCTCTCGGCGCGCTCACCCTTGCCGCAGGCGAGGCGATGGCGGCCAGCAAGGGAGCCGCAGGTTTCACCAAAGCCACGCAGGAGGTCAGCTCCTACCAGACTCCGGTCTCCAATCTCATGAAGGCCATCGCCGCCGTCATCGTCCTTGTCGGCGCCTTCAATGTCTATTTCAAGATGCAGAACGGCGACCAGGACGTGAAGAAGACCATCATGCTCACCATCGGTGGCTGTATCGCCTTCATCGCCCTGAGCGAGGCCCTGCCGCTGTTCTTCAAGTAAACCGTCATACCACAGACAGTCAAGGCGATGTATAACGATGGCTATCCGGTTTTCAAAGGGTTACAGAAACCGTTGGAGTTCATGGGCATACGGGGACGATTCCTGACACTGGCGGCTGCCGCCATAGGGGTGTCGTTCGTCGGATTCATAGTGTTCTCCATAGCATTGGGTAAGCTCGCCGGATTCATCGCCATGCTTGTCATGGCGGTAACAGGACTTGTGACCATCTATGTCAAGCAGCGCGGCGGCCTGCACAACAAAAAACGAAACCGTGGAATCTACATCTATCACAACCTATTCAGACGCTGACACATGGCAAAACCGCAAAAGAAAGTATTTGACGGCATTTTCTCCCAACTGGAGGAGACAGACGGCAATGTCGTGCTGTTCGACTCCAAGGGCGCCCCCTCGGTGATATTCCGCATGGTGAACCCGGTGCTCCGGCTCTGCACCGACTCCGAACAGTACATGCTCTTTCAGGATGTCCTCGCCAATATCGTTCAGACACTCGGCGAGGGGTACACACTGCAGAAACAGGACATATTCTGCCGGCAGAAATACAGCCACGAGGTACCCGACACTGCGGAGTTCCTGACCAGGAGCTATTTCGCATACTTCATGGGACGCGAGTTTACCGAGATAACCACCTATCTCATAATCACACAGGAGGCCCAGAAAGGACAGTTCGTACAATACGACCCGAAGAAATGGCTCGACTTCCACTCCAAGGTCTCCAAAGTCGATGACATTCTCAACGACAAAGGCATCCGGCACGGGAAGCTGGATAAAAGGGAGGTATATGAATATATCCACCGCTTCATGGCTTTCCATTTCAAGCACGGCCCGTTCTCGATGACAAACTTCAAGGTCTCCGACGAGTATCTGCGCACCGGCGACCGAATAATCCGTTCATATCCGCTTGTCGATATTGACGAGATCAATCTCCCTTCGGTAGTCAAGCCATATTCTCAGATGAGCGTGAACGGCTACGGAATAGCCACCGACGTATTTTCTTTCCTCGCCGAAGTCCCCCATGCCGACTGCGTTGTGTTCAACCAGGTCGTTCAGATACCCGGCCAGCGCAAGCTGTTGAGAAAGCTGCAAGGCAAGGCGAAGCGTCATGGCTCCATGCCTGACCCGAGCAACAAGATTGCGAAAGCCGACATAGAGGAAGTGCTCAATATCCTCGCTGTCGATTCATCCCTCCTTGTCAATACCAATTTCAATATCATCGTGAGCTGTCCGGCTGACAGGATTACCCCTGTGACATCGTTTCTCGAGACCAAGCTCTACGAGTGCGGCATCATGCCGTCGCGCACGGCGTATAACCAGCTTGAGCTTTTCATGGCCTCCTTTCCCGGCAACGCATACGCCTTCAACCCCGATTATGACCTGTTCCTCACACTGAGCGACGCCGCCCTGTGCCTGTTCTTCAAGGAACACCTCAAAGGGTGCGAGGACACGCCCCTTACTACCTACTACACCGACCGTCAGGGTCTGCCCGTGTGCATCGACATAACCGGCAAGGAGGGTAAAGTCAAGATGACCGACAACGCCAATTTCTTCTGCATCGGTCCCTCGGGGAGCGGTAAGTCGTTCCACATGCATGCCACATCGACAAAAACGCATCGAAAAGAACTCCAAACAAAACTTAGAGAAGCGTCATAAAATGCTCATTTTCAATACATATTCATTAACATAACGCTCCAACCGCCTATTGCGAGTTTTATCCGTTTAGAGTAATTTTGTACCATGGTTGTACCATGGGCAGAGGGACACACGGTTCGTAATGAGGGTTCTTATTTCCTCTTATTTCCCCTTGTTTCCTCTTAAAAGTTTCCGTCAAGGACCATCCCCCATGAGTCACTGCAAAATTCAAAAAATAACGGTAACAATGAATACAACAACTCGCATTCCAATCGTGCTGATGTCCGTAGAGGAAACAGCACTGGCAGTAAGCATCAGCGTCAAGACAGTACGCAGTCTTATTCGCCAAGGCAGACTCAGAGCCGTAAATTTAGGTACGCGCATGACAAGAATCTATTTGCAAGACATCCTTGAAATAGCCAAGGAACAAGGTTATCAGGTGGTTCTCCCTTCTTCCCTATCGTTAGAAGGGACAACTCCCAAGAAGGCACAAAGGTTGAAAGATGCCGAGACAGGCTCAGTCAATAAGTTGGCAAAGTGTCGCAAAACTCCCAAAGCTGGAGAAAGAGCACCTGACGGAGTAACCCACGACACCCATTATACGATGGCAGAGGTGTTGAGCACCTTTGATATTAAGTATGGCAGATTCTATGAAGTCCGCAATCGCTACCAACTACAATCAGTCCACGCATGGGGTACGACATGCTTCAAGAAAGAAGATGTAGAGAGGGTCATCGGGCTTTATAATGAAGAACAGGGAAAGAACATTTCCGATGACTGGTACACCTGCTTCGACATCATGAAGCTCTACGGATTGGGCAAGACACAGGTACGCAGATTTGCAGAAACTCATGGAGTGAGAATCCGAAAGTTCAAAGGCGGAAGAGCCAACTACTATCTGAAAGCAGACTGGGAGGCTGCACGCAAGAAGGCTGAGAAAAACAGTACTTCGACCAAGGCTAAACGGAAGTGAGACACAAGGCAACGACTGTTTCAAACAAACTCATATACGACCCATACCGTTGCAAATGGTCTGAAACAGCCTTCCTTGTCGATCGAAACAAACTCTCAACACAGAGAAACGGATATAAGATAGAAAGCGCATCCGACACCTGTTTTAAGTATGATATTTAGCGTAAAATCATACTCAAAAGCAAATTCAGGTTAAATTCAGACAGTATTTGAAGCCATCATTACTTTTCTCTTTTCACGGCAATCTAACTTTGCATCGGATTTGAGAGTTAAGACGTTGCAACGAAGGCTATTCGCATCCACAGATACATATCATAAACAATAATAAAACAGTAACAATATGACAAACATTTGTACAAAGGTCACCGTGCGGAGACGACCTATCAAGAACGGACAGACTTCCCTCTATTTGGATTTCTATCCTCCAGTCCGCAACCCAAAGACAGGCAAGCTCTCACGCAGGGAGTACCTTGGTCTTTACATCTACACCAACCCTGTTGAACGCTTCCAGCAGGAGTATAACAAGAGTATGATTCAGAAAGCGGAAATCATCAAGTGCCGCAGGACTGAGTCCATCATCAATGAGGAATATGGCTTCCTCGACCGCAACAAGGGAAAGGAGAGTTTCTTGGAATACTTCAAGAATCTCATGATTGAACGTGGCAGCAGCCAGAACTGGGCTACCGCCTACATGCACTTCCACAACTACACCCATGGTGAGTGTCGTTTCTGTGACCTTACAGTTCCGTACTGCCAGGGGTTTCTTGACTACCTGCTGTCGGATGCCTGTATGCACAATGGCAAACGTATGATGGGAACGACAGCCAACAACAACCTTACCAAGTTGAAGTGTATCCTTGCCATCGCATACGAAGACGGACTGCTCAAAGAGAACATTGCCAAGAAACTTGTGCGTGCAAAGGCTCATGGCAACAAGCGGCAGTTCCTCACCAAGGAAGAGTTGCTGCAGTTGTCTCAGACTCCTTGCAAAAGTGATGTCCTTCGTCGTGCAGGTCTCTTCTCCTGCCTCACTGGTCTTCGCCTCTCTGACTGCATCAGACTCCAATGGGAGAACATCGTCAAGTTGGCTGATGGCGGCTGGGGAATGGACATTATCACTAAGAAGACTTCCACCGCTGCAATCCTGCCTATCAGCGAAGAGGCTCTGCAGCTCTGTGGTGAGCGAGGCACAGGGCAGGTGTTCAAGAACCTCACGAACAGTACAGTGGCATTGTATCTCAAACCGTGGATAAAGGCTTCCGGCATTGAGAAGCACATCACATTCCACTGCTTCCGCCATACTTCGCAGACCTCTACAAACTCGCTTGCAACTAATTGCATATCAGTATAATCCAAAATAACAAGAATTTGCGACTAACACAGAGGTAACATATTCGCCAAAAATAATTAGTCCGATTTATAATTGAGCGTCTATCGCGAACTCGTGTTATTTATCGTTTCATTGGAGATATTTTTTTTGCCTTCAAAGAAAAAACAAGGCCAAATCTTCATGTTCTCCAACTTCAATTATTCCAATTCCCCTCTTTGTTGCACCTGCCCCTGTTCACATATACATGAGCAGGTCAATATATATGTCAGTCAGTTCATGTATATATAGTACATGACTTCCGACCTGTTTCCTTTTCCGACTGCATCCCGGCTCTTCATATTCACAGAGCCGTTTCTGTTCCGGTCAAAATATTAGTCAGTCAGTCCGTGTATATATAACACGACTTCTGACTTGTTTCGTTACAGACCTTTTTTCTTTTTTTAGAAGGCCTCCTTTTATTGTTTGCCATTTGCAGCATCTTGGTTATCCAGATACCTACGGTATTCTTTGCCCCTTTGTATCGGATCCAATCCCTCATTTACGATTTCCGCGAAAGTCTGTTTTCGTGTGCAAAGTTACGGAGTAAGTACACTGCACAAGAAGCGTCTCACTATCTTCGGTGAATTTTGACGAAAACTTTCCGAAATCACAGATTTCGGCATTTCATAAAATTTCATCCTTGATTTCTTGTTTGTTGTCCTTTCATTCTCCGTTTGAAATGGCACATAAAAACTATCCTTTCCAGCGAAGTCGAAAGACTTTGAATAAAGGGAATTAGTAACAAAAAAACATAAGACAATGAACAAGTATGATTTTATCAAGAATGGTAACCTCCTTTATTGGAACGACCCTGACAATGGTATATCCAGTGGCGACTATAAAGTGATTTCTGCACCCGAAGAAGTATATGAGGACAGCATCATCTTAATTGCAAGCGACTACTCGGAAGCGGAGGTCTTGGCTTCGGAATTAACACCGATACCTCCAACGAGAAGCCATAAAGAGGAGTTTCAGAAGTGGAGAGAAAAACATGAGGCTGATGGCGAGGTGTTTTATAACAAGCTTTCAGAGGTTATTGCCACAGACAACGATTTGGAAGTTGGCGACATGGTGGCGTTCACAAACGATTACGGTGTGGTGTTCGGTCCGTATGAGATACTGGCTTTCGAGGAACCTTGGAATGGTGGCAGATGCGTTCACCTTGACAGCGATGCGTATTGGCTTGCAGACCGCCCCAGCCAACTTACTCTGATGAGCAAAAGAACTCAAAAATAACAATCGAAGCATAGACCATCCGCTATCCACAGCGGGTGGCTTTGTTCTTGTAGGTGGCCGCCCTTTTATAGTTTCATTTTAGACAGCACCTGTTTTACTCAAGCAATATCCTTTTGTAGAGATCGGCGATGCTTGCCACGACTGCGCCACGGGTTGTTTTCGCGTGCAAAGTTACGGTGGACGAACGCCGTTCAAGTACCGCCGTGGCTACCTCCGATGAAATTTGACGGAAACTTTCCGAAATCACAGATTACGGCATTTCATAAAATTTCATTCCCGGTTCCTTGCCCTCTGTTCTTGCCTCCCCCGTTAGAACCGCACGTAAAACAATCCCTTCAGGCGAAGTCGAAAAGGCTTCAAGGGCAGGGAAAATAAAAATTTGAAATATGAAAGTAATATGTACAAAATGCGGCGGTATGCACGTGGCTTGCGAAGCCATGATTAACCCCAATGACAAATCTATCCGTAACTATACGGATGAAGCCTTTATCTACGGCTGGTGTGATGACTGCGGCTATGGAGTTGTACTCTCCGATGTCGATGAAGTGAAAACGGACATTTACAAGCTCCATGCTGATTATTGTGCTGAGCATGAGAAAGAACCGCTTTATGCGCAATGTGAAATCGTGTGGAAAGATGAAAGTTTCACCGAGCCACAGCCTGTAACAATAAAGCTATCTGTTGATGCTGACGATGCCACCGATGAAAAGATATTCTTCTATTGCAACAGCATTGAAGACCTTAAATCGCTTGCTGAATTTGAAGGTGGGGATTTTGTCCTTGCAGGCTGTAATTGTTTAACCAATGAATTATAACAAGATGAACAGGTACAACTGGAAAGGTTATGATTTTGTAGGCACTGTACCCGAATTTGCAGAAAAGTTCGGGTACTGCAAGACCCCTACCTTTGTCAATGCAATCAAGCGTGTTCCCCGACATCGATACAACTGCATGGACGCTATGGAGCAAAGGATTTATGAGGAAAAACGGAAACGGGCGAAGCGAGCATACTGCATCTATATGAATGAGGATAGGACCGAGAGCTACATCATCACCAAAGAAGAGTATCTGGCGACAAATCTCCCTGTCTGGGAGAAGCACCATGAGCCGTTCCTGCTTTCGTATAGCAACAGGGTGTTGCCTTATAACTTCATCGGAAACAGCCATGATGAAATCCCAGTCAAATCCGCCATGGTGAAATACTCCGCAGAAGCCGTGCAATTCGCCGAACAACTTTTGCTTGCCGCAGGATATTTCAACGGCAACTGTCCTGTGGAAAAACCGTCTATAACGGTAAACTACACTTCGCTGTACCTGACCTACGGCAACGGCATCAGCATTACCTTTGACTCTGAACAGAGCCGTGACGGGGTGGACAACTGCCGTCTCGCGGTTATCGACCTCGCCGGAGAAAGGATTTACAACGGCTGGCGGAGATTGGGCAGCGTCGATGAAATCCTGCACCATACAGTTGTGAACAAGGACTGCAAGGATGCCTCTTGGTATTTAGTATGACAATGACGGACGGGCGGGGCTTTGCCCTGCCTGCATCTTCAGATGGTGTGGCGCGGATATCCACAGCGATGCCTTTTGCTTCACGGTGTCCGCCTTGAGACGCCCCCGCTCTCCCTCTTGTAAATTCCCATTCCAATCCTGTCATATTCCTGCCAGGAATATGACAGCACAACCATTTCTATACGGAGTTATCAACCCCTGCTTGCCGGTCGGGATGGCTGAATATTACGGTGCAAAGGTAGAAGCCGCCGTCAGAGCGTCAAGGTCAGACACGCCGTGTTTGTCACTGCAAGATGGAGGCTCCCCCCAATCTTTCCCTCCAAAACCTTGCCTTGTCTGCCGTGCGCCACCTTTACAGGCACTGTAATATTCAAGTCCCCGACGCCCAAGCGGAAAGAAAGGGATAAAAACCAGTAACTTTAACACAGACAAGACCATGTACGAGAAAGAAGAAGCATCAGACATCATCGGCGCATACTGCACATTACTTGAAGATAGCCAAGGCATCTGTGACGGACAGATTGTCGGGGACTACGGCACCGAGGTCGTTGTAAGGCTTCCCAATGGCGAGGAGATAGCAGCCCATCGGGACGGTGTGATTGTTTTCGACTGACTGCGCCAAGGCACGGTGACGGCAGTCCCGGCAATACGCTCGGACTGCACTGTCCCGGTATTCCTGTTTTATTTCTTTTTTTTGAAGGTCCCCTTTTATCATTCCATAGGCTCCGCCGATGATTCCGATTCCTTTTTTATCCGGCAAATCCATTTATCTGGCAGTCTGTTTCGCCAATGCAGGCAAGCCGTGCCGTCCTTGAAGGCGGATCTGACCGTGCTTCGCCTTTTTTGTTCATGCCTTTCCTCTTTTCCCGCCGGATATATTCTGCAGCGTTCGCCGGATGCGGCAAAGACTGCGGTGCATTCCCGTCATCCTTTCAATCATCCATTCTCCCGTATGGCCGTCAACCATAGGACTGCCTTTCCAGATCAGCGGTCTATACATCCACGGACAGCCGCACAAGCATACATAGTCCCGTCCGGGCATCCGCTTTACAGTCAGTACCACGTCATGACAGAGGGAGGCGTGCAATGCCCGGCTTACGAATTTTACGGAATTGCTTCAACGTACAGCCATCCGGGACAGTATGGTGTCGTCAAGCTGCCACAACAGTATTACGGCGAGTCATACACAATTATTTTTCCTGATGCGAAGTTATGATCATGGCGGAGACTGATGCTCCTACGGGACGGTTACCACCTTTGACCAACGGTTTTCAACAAATCTTCCTTTTTCTTTTCGAGGGCTTGACAAAAAGAGTATTTGCCGAACCTTCCGCTGGTGCTACCCTATGCCCATGTCATCTTTTTGCATCGTAAAAATTAAATGTTTCACTCTTTAATACTTAAAGTTATGGCAACTTCAACAAACAACACCAACTCGTTCAACCTCAGTGGCTTCGTAGCCGTTAACGCAAACATCCGCAACTTCGAGAAAAGCTCGGTTGCCCGTTTCCCCCTCTCAGTCAGCCGCACCGAGACCAACGGTGACGAGACCACCCGCAAGTCGGCCCTTGTGAACTGCGAGTGCTGGCGCAAGTCCGAAGAGGCATCGACCTTCGAGCTTCTCAAGAAAGGCAAGCTCGTCCAGGTTTCAGGATTCATCCGCCCGGAAGAATGGACGTCGGAGGACGGAACCAAGCACAACCGTATCGTCTTCGTCGCCACATCCATCAGCGAACTGTCCACCGAGAAGAAAACCGACGGGAAAAAGCCGGCGAAAGGCAAGGCTTCCAAAAAGAAAGCGGCGTGACGCTCTCTTCCCTCTCTCATCAAAAGACGGCTACGGCCGTCTTTTCTTTTGCTCACGGGCTGCGTTCATGCCTTTTATAGTCCTGCGGATTCCGTTTATCTGTCATACACATCCCTTTGTACGCACATGACAACCGTTTATACCACATTGTATTCATCCGGCAGTCGCCCGTCCGTTTCCTGCGGCGAATTTGGAGGTGGCAGGGCAAACATCAAGGCACACTCCGTTCTGAAGGCCTTGTCTAATTCCCCTTATGGCCACCATCCTCCGATGCCGCAAGAAAACAGGAGCGGCCGACCCGCAAGTCCGGTTAAGGCAGGGAAAAGCCACTCCACAAGTCTAACATTCAAACTTAAAAGAAAATGGAAAAGAATATTGAGAAAATTCCAACTTACGCATTGCCTTATCTGGTGAACGGTGATGCAAGCAACCTGACAGAGGACGAAATCAAGCAGATTGACGAAATCTGCCGCGAACAGGGCATCGAACTTGTTGTACCCATCGGTGACAGCGTGGAAGGCGGAACCGAACCGTATTTCAGCAGCACCCCGTTATTCGGCAAACCGACAGAGGTGGAGGACTGCATTATCATTCATCGGAAAAAGGATTAGAGCCATGGACATGACAGTGCTTAAAGACATTTCAGACAGAAGCAGGCTTGAAAACGGCGTTGCAGTCATGGACGAAATCAGACAGGACGGCAAAACCATCCTGTCAAGCAGTGACGACATTTCGATTCCGATGATATTCCGCAATCTCAGCGGCAGGAACTTTTCGGGAAAGGAATATCGTAAATATCTCAGACACGTGGCATACGATGACATGGGCTTCGTCCCCGGCACAATCACGTTGTGGCATGGCGGACGGCTGGTCGCCGAAACCGAACTGGACAAAATCTACTGACAGATAACGGCAAGACTATGGAAAAAGAGAAACTGACTGTCAATGACGAGGAACTGATAGAACTCGCATACTCCACCAACTACCGGAGCAGCATCCGCACCATGATACAGGAAGCGGACACGGAGCGATGCCACGTAATACTGCGGGGCATAATGAATGATGCCGGTGTGGATTGGGAAGATTGAGCGTGACAAGGGGGCTGCTGACATCCGGCAGTCCCTTCCCATGCGGAATAACATCTGCGGCAGGCATTGTTCCCTTGAACTTTCCCTTTATAGGTTTGCACCAACGCCGGCGGATCGCAGGACACCTGCAATGCCTGGTACGCCGATACCCTACGTTCCGTCCAGTCCGGGCGACCTCCGGCGCAGGGCGAGCGTGGGCCGGCAGAGTGTGTCATGCTTCCACACACAGCCTGTTGGTGACACCCACGGTTCGCTCTTCACCCCGACTTCCCCTACACTCCGGGCTGCCGTGCCAGTGCTGCGGCCAGTCCCGCGACTTACGCCTGCCTGCTTTTATAATGCGATATTCCCATTTATAACGAAGATCGTCCGGCTTGGCCGATTCACCTTTTACTGTTTTCATCAATGCCGGCGCACCGCAGGACACCCGCGAAACCCGGCACGCCGACACCCTACGTTCCGTTCAAGTCCGGGCGGCCTCCGGCGCAGGGCGAGCGTGGGCCGGCAGAGTGTGTCATGCTTCCACACACAGCCTGTCGGTGACACCCACGGTTCGCTCTTCACCCCGACTTCCCCTACACTCCGGGCTGCCGTACCAGTGCTGCGGCCAGTCCCGCGACTTACGCCGCTGCCTCTTGTGATCAGACCTTTTATAGAAATTCTCCGCCACTTATAGAAAAATCTTTTTCTGTCCGGACCCGTCACTCCCGGTGGTTATCGGCGCGAAGTTCGGCATCCGGGCTTATAAGCCAAGGTTGTACGGAGTTTCTGCGAGATTTTACGGATAGGCGGTAAAATCATCTTGAAAACCTTGTCCCTAAAGCCTCTTAGATGCCCCTGTGTTGCGCAGATAATCACCTCGCGGACGGTTCCGAAAGGAGCAGGAAGTGAGGGAAGAAATAAATCTTCAACATTAAGGTCAGATATGAGATACAACAAGAAAAAGGCATTAGCCGACAACGTAAACGCCATAGAGACAGCTTTGGGGGTACACGGTCATGGCAGACAGGCTACTGACAGCGAGAAAAAGACATTAGCCCTTTATTCGGGGTTCGGAGGCATCAAAGAGGTGCTGAACCTCGGCACGGACAAGCCCATGCCCGACGGCATGGCAGAGCCTATGAAACGCTTGCAGGAAATCCTGCTTGCTTTTGCAAAGTCCGACATTAAGGAGTACAAAGCCCTCATTGACAGCATAAAGTCTTCCGTGCTGACAGCGTTCTACACTCCGCAGTTCATCATCGACACCGTGGCGGCGCAGATACACGCCACTTTCAAGGACAACGGTATGCAGATGCGCACTTTCCTTGAGCCGAGCGCAGGGATTGGCGGCTTTCTGAAAATCGCCATGCAGGGAACAAGGGCATACGCTTTTGAGAAAGACACCATCACAGGGCTTATACTCTCGCTTCTCCATGACAACGCCACCACGATAAGCGCAGGATATGAGACCATCGGGGAACAAGACCTGCAGGACAAGGGATTTGATGTCATAGCCTCAAACATTCCGTTTGGGAACTTCCGTGTGTTCGATGCGGATATGTGGAAAAAGGGCGGCATTTACGAGCAGTCCACCAAGACCATACACAACTACTTTTTCATAAAGTCCATGGATTTGCTCAACGAGGGCGGCATACTCGCTTTCGTGACCTCAAGGGGCATCGCCGACACTCCCGGCAACAAGTTCGTGCGCGAGTACCTTGTGAACCATGCAGACCTCATAACCGCATTACGGCTCCCCGACAACATCTTCATGGAGACCGGCGGTATCGAGGTAGGCACAGACCTGTTGGTGTTTCAAAAGCACACACGGAAAACGATCCTGTCACACCGTGAGCAGCTGTTCATGCAGGTAGGCAAGGAAAACGGCACGGACGGTATCGTGACAGAATATGCCAACAAACTTTTCATGCAGCCCAAGACGGCACTTGCCACCGATAGCCGTATTTCCATGAACCAGTTTGGCAAGTATGTGAGGAAATACCAGTGGCAGGGCGAGGAAGCGATGATGCGGCAATACTTTTCCGCATTGCTCAAAATGGACTTCAGCCGTTTCTTCCGCAAGAGCCTTTTCACGGGTGACGGACAGGACACCATGCAGGGGCAGATGTCGCTCTTTGACCTTTTCGGGGATGAAATAACCGCCAAGTCCAAGGATATGGGCAAACGTGCATACACCGACAAAGTGGCATGGTGGATGAAAGACGGTGCAATGGTGATGTTCGAGGGGCAGCTCGGCAACCTCAAGATGCGCAAGTCAAGCCGTTATGCCGATGTAGCGGTGGATTTCGTGCCTATGGCTGACATTGAGGCGGCGAAAGAAAGGGCAAACGACTATTTCCCTATCCGTGAGATCTATCTTGAGCTGTCAAACAAGGAGCGTGAGGAAGAACAGGAACACCCTGAATTGAGGGAAAGTCTTAATGCGCTATATGACAAGTTTGTTGCCAAGTGGGGATATTTCCATGACAACGACAACAAGGAGTTTATCATGCTTGACAGCCTCGGTGTCGAGGTGTTCACCATTGAAATGCAGTCGGGCGATGCCATTGGCAAGGCTGACATCATGCGCGAGCCTGTGGCGTTCAAGAAGATAGACACCATGACCGTGCTTTCTCCAATGGAAGCACTGGCGACAAGCCTCAATTTTTACGGTAAGGTGGATATGCCGTTTATCGCCCGAAGCTCAGACAGGAGCGAGACGGAAGCCATAGACGACCTAAAGGGCGAGATATTCTTCAATCCCATATCGGGAGAATGGGAGAACAAAGGTAAGTTCATTGCCGGAAATGTCGTAGCCAAATACAAGGAAATCATGTCGCTGCTGCAGGAACTTGACGGCAGCGAAAAGGATTATACGGAAGCCTCGCTGAAAGCATTGGAAGAAGCGACCCCCGAAGCAATCCCTTATGAGGAGCTTGACATCAATATGGGCGAGCGATGGATTGACTCAAGCCTGTATGCCGCTTTTGCGACAGAGCTTTTCGAGACCGGGACATCGGTCATGTATTTTGATGTAAACGACACCTATATTGTTTCCTTGCAGGGATATTCGGCAGTGGCATATCATACTTATTCAGTCCGCAACTACAACGGCGAGGACTTGTTTGTTCACGCCCTGCAGGACACCGTGCCCGAAATCACCAAAGAGGTGTACCGTAACGGCGACAAGGTGCGTGTGCCGGACGAGGAAGCCATACAGGAAGCGGCGACCAAGATACAGGAAATCCGCAGCAAGTTCAATGCATGGCTTGACAGCCAGCCCATAGAGGTACGCGACGAGCTTGTGAGAGCCTACAACGAGCGTTTCAACTGCTATGTCCGTCCGCATTATGACGGCTCGGCGCAGACATTCCCCGGACTGTCCTTTGTGCAGTTCCCCTACGAAGAACTCTATCCGTCACAAAAGGATGCCATATGGATGATAAAACAGAACGGCGGCGGCATCTGTTGGCATGAGGTAGGCACAGGCAAGACCATGATAATGTGCGTGGCGGCTTACGAAATGAAGCGTCTCGGACTTGTGCGCAAGCCTATGATTATCGGGTTGAAAGCCAACGTGCATGAGATAGCCGACACTTTCAGAAAGGCTTATCCGTCAGCAAAGATACTCTATCCTGGCAAGGAGGATTTCACACCTGCCAACCGCAAAGAGGTATTTTCCAAAATCCAAAACAACAACTGGGACTGTATCATTCTGACACACGACCAGTTCGCAAAAATCCCTCAGTCCGATGAAACGATGTTTGAGATTTTCTCGGAAGAGCTGCAGGATGTGGAGCGTAGTCTTGAGGTGCTGGAGGAAAGCACCATGCGTTACCGCAGCGGCAGGATGCAGAGCGGCCTTGAGAAAAGGCAGGAAAACCTGCAGGCGAAGCTCGCCAACCTGCGCATGAGCATCAACAGCCGCAAGGATGACACGGTGGATTTTCATTCTATGGGGATAGACCATATTTTTGTCGATGAGTGTCACATTTTCAAGAACTTAATGTTTCAGACACGCCACACGAGGGTTGCGGGCATCGGCAACACGAAAGGCTCACAAAGGGCTGCAAACCTGCTTTTCGCAATCCGTGACATTCAGAAGCGGACAGGGCGCGATTTGGGCGCAACATTCCTGTCGGGAACTGTCGTTGTCAATGCCCTTACGGAGCTTTATGTGATGTTCAAATATATGCGTCCTGCTGAACTGAAACGGCAACGTATAAGCTGCTTTGATGCGTGGGCGGCGATATTCACCAAGAAATGCGCCGACTATGAGCTTAATGTGACAGGAAGCATCAAGCGCAAAGAACGCTTCCGCACATATATCAAAGTGCCGGAACTCGCCGCTTTCCTGCGTGAGATCACGGACTACCGCACCACCGACATGATTAACCTCGATGTGCCGGAAAAGAACGTGCGCTTCCTTTCCCATGCGCCGACAATCGCACAGGAGGAAATGATAGGACGGCTTGTGTCATTCGCCAATTCCGGGAACTGGGAGGATTTGGGTCTTGACACGCCCGAACCTGACAATCTCGACAAGGCGAAGATGCTCATTGCCACAAACGTAGCCCGAAAAATGGCTCTCGACATGAGGCTGCTCGGCGACAAGTTCCTTGACGATGAAAACAACAAGGCTTCCATCTGCGCAAGGACGGTCTATGACTATTATGTGCGCTCAAACGCAAACCGTGGCACACAGTTCGTGTTCAGCGACCTTTCCACCTACAAGCCTAACGAGTGGAACATCTACAGCGACATAAAGGAGAAACTTGTACGACTCGGCATCCCTGCCGGTGAGATACAGTTTATCCAGTGCGCCACCACGGAGAGAGCGAGGAAGAAGCTGTTTGCCGACATGAACGCAGGTCGGGTACGTGTGCTTTTCGGCTCGACATCCATGTTAGGCACAGGCGTTAACGCCCAACAGAGGGCTGTGGCGGTGCATCATTTGGAGATACCGTGGCGACCTGCCGACATGGAGCAGCGCAACGGTCGGGCTGTGCGTAAAGGCAACACCGTGAAGCTGTGGGGCAACAACACCGTGGATGTGGTAATCTATGGCACGGAAAAGACACTTGACGCTTATAAGTTCAACCTCTTAAAAAACAAGCAAATGTTTATCAATCAGATAAACAAAGGCACAATCGCCGTGCGCCGCATCGACGAGGACAGCATGGACGAGGACAACGGAATGAATTTCGCCGAGTTCGTGGCTATCCTTTCGGGAAACACCGACCTGTTAAGCAAGGCGAAGCTCGACAACAAAATCATACAGCTTGAAAAGGAACTTGCTATATTCAAGAAAGAGCGGGGACGTGCGGAGCGTAAGATTGCGCAGAACGGACAGGACATCGAAAAGGCTGCCGCCTATATCCGGCGAGTGGAAGATGACCTTGGGTATGCGGCATCATATACAGGCGAAAAGGTGGTTTCCCTGCTTTCCATTGGCAAGGACACGGCGGAAAAGACCGGGCGAGAGCTTCACAGGATAGCCAAGACTTATCGGTGCTGTGCATATTCCGCCATTGGCTCCTATATGGGACTTGACCTCTTGGTAAAGAGCGAATGTAACCTTGACGGCTCATTTGACCGTAACACTTTCTTTGTCGAGGGGAAAAGCGGTCTGAAATACCGTTACGGAAATTCCGGCGCACTGCCGCTGGGATTTGCAGACACAGCACTCTATCCGCAGGCCACGCTTGCCAAACTGCCCTCTATCATCAAGCAGCAGCGTGAACGTATGGCGAAACTCGAAAGCGAGGTTCCCACGTTACAGTCCATCGTCAGCCGCACATGGGGCAGACAGGACGAACTGGACGCACTGAAAAAGGAATGTGACGAGCTGAAAAAGCGGATTGACGAGAGCCTTAAGGAGAACAGGCCGGAACAGGAAGAAACGGCGGCTGAAACGGACACCATGCCGATACCCGGCAGGAGGGTGACCGATTACGCTGCCTGATTTATACAATATCTGACCTTTCCCCTGCTTGGTTGTGACAACCGGGCAGGGGGATTTCCTTTCCGTCTGATACGCGCCGGCACCCTATTTTATATATCGAGACCCTGTTATATCCCGGCGATTGCCATTTATAGCCCATGCGCACGCTTATACGGAATACAAAACCGGTTTATGCCGGAGCGGTTATATCTTTTTTATAGAAATATAATGATGCTGTCATGTCTGCCAATCCGATATGGTTTCCAGATGCAAAATTGGTGCATCAATGCAATCCACTGAGGTTTGAAGTGCATTCCACATTGAAATCTTCCTGCTGGCGAGCGTATTTCAACATGGAAAACCTGTGGATGGCAGAGGCGGATACACCGGGAGGCATCCGAAAACCCGTAATCGGATCCGGCAACGATTCCGAAAAAAGGGAAAATGTCAAACCAAACAAATTAAAAACATTATGTCAGTACAAAACCAGACCATGCACGAAGCGGAAGCATATCTCCGCAACACGGAAAATCCTACATCATTATATGTAATGATTGACGGCAAGCGCAGAAGACTGTTCATCAACCGCATAGAAAATGTAATCGGCATCATCGCACCGGGCAAACGCATACGCGGCTATCTGTTCAGCGACTGGAACGACATCGAGAAAGTCCTTTATCCGCAAACCGACAATACGGAAGCCGACCGCAAACTCGTACTTAAGTACCAGCGTCTTGCTAAAACAGCCACGTTCAAAAGCGACTGGCTCAAGCGCATCGCTGCAGCCGACCCCGAAAAATCCCCTTACGAGAACCGTATCACGACAGGTACAAGGATTGACGGCAAGTGCATAAGGCTCTGCACATTGGAAAAATACTGCGGATGCAGGGAAATGAGCCGTTTCATAGAAGCGGTCAGAAACGGTACGAGCTACCACTCCTCACGTTTTGAATACTACGGCTATGACGGGACATTATGGTGTGAACCACAAGAGGACGGTATGATTACAGCCGGTTTCAGCAAAGAATACCACGGGACAGGCAACGGCTACTATTATCTCCTTATCAACGATGAAACACTGATAGGTTACGATGTGGACTGACCCACAGCCGGATATTGCCATGAGGGGTTATAAAATTCCTCATGGCAGCCTTGCGCAGTTTTTCCCTTTATACCTCTCATACTGCCGGTACTCCTTTTATACAGTGGAGAATACACCGTAGTTTTCCCTCCGGTCAAAAATGCCTGTTGTAAATAAATAATCCTGTTATACCAGTCTTGCTATAGTTCTTTCTCCAGACCACCCGGCCGGGGTTTACGGCGCGAAGTTCGGCATCCGGGAGCGACGGGAAAGGTCATGCGCTGTTTCGGCGAGATTTTGCGGCATGGGCGAAAAATCATCTTGAAAACCTTGCCTTTCGTCCCTTGACGATGCCCCTGTAATGCGCAGATAAACCTCTTGCGGATGGCTTCGGAAAGAAGGATCCAGGATAGGGAAATAAAAATTAAAACAGATTTCAGATATGCGTACAAAAAGAATGACAGCAGAACAAGGCAGGAGATGTGGCATCAGCCGCTTCCCCAATTTCCACCGCACAGGCTCGATAAGGGGCATGAAGAAGCTCTATTACGGCAATGACGCTCTTCTCGTAAGATGCGGACAGTATGTCTATAACGTGACAAGCGAACCGTCAATATACAATCAAGCAACTATCTAAACATCATATTCCTATGAAGAAGCAGATAATCTGGACAAGCGACTATTATTTTGATGACAAGGCGAGAGAAGATTACGAGAACTCGCAGCGTGACCTACTCGATGATGACGATTACGAAGTCAGCGATGCGGAATGGGCTGATGTTGTCAATGACTTCCTGTCGGACGAACGCATAAATCTTGACAAACAGATTGACGGTGTTGTCATGGCATTTGCCGACCTCGGTCTTTGGGACGGCAGACGGCAGGGCTACAAGATACTCGGACATAACATCAACGGCATCTTCAACGTGTCGGAAGATGATAACGAATGGTACGGTGACGGCTTCAATATCCGTGGCAGCCTCACGCACCACGACGGCACCCACCATGTACTCTATCGTGTGGTAAAAGACATGGACGAAGCGGAACGCATAGGCGAAATGATTTACAACCGTGAAATAGACGAAGCTGGCTTCCGCAAAAAGACCCGTTCACTCTATCCGTATGTGGCTGAGGTTTACGGATGGAAAACAGGGCGGTTCGGAACGGCTTTCAATAAAGCGGTATGACCGGTGGCAGGCTCCGATATGGGGTCTGTCCACAGCCTATGTTTCCATGAGGGATTGAGAAATTCCTCATGGGAGCCGTGTGCCGCATCCGCCTTTTATAATCGGTTCCCCGTCCATTTATACGGAACAGCTCCTTTTATACCACAGGCTTCCCCTCCCGGTAAAAGCGGAGTGTCTGCAATATTCCCAGCCATAAAACACCAGGAACGAGGGCCGAATAACCGGCACCACGCTTCTTTTTGTTTTTTCGCAGGAAATCTTGTTGACAAAACATGACACTTGCCGTATCTGCCATCCGCCAAACGGCAAAAGTCATTTTCGTTTTGTCTGACAGACCATTGTTTACCCGCCCAAGCCTGTACTTGTCAAAACAGGCGTATTCTCAAATTCATATTACGACCGCCCCGACAGCCTTGTGATGTCGGCACGGATTGAGGGGAAACGCATTGAGACCATAGAATTTTCCCTTACCGATATGAAAATCCTGCAAAGCAGGGCGGTTTACAACGGAACATCGGAGTACCACGACTGCATCATCAACCAGCTTAACGCCAATCTTCACCAAATCGCAAGGCGTAATACGGCATGAAGCCGTATTGCGTTTTGCAGGAAAAGCCTGTCCTGTTATACGCCCGTACAGGCCGGGCATCCCACGATACTCCGTTTTTATGAAGCCGGAGCTTTCCATCCGGAACCATATCCCTTTTTATTTGACGGCCTGCCCGGAATGACTGGAGATGAACCCCGAAGATTCCTTTACGGAACGACTGAATGCCGTTGGCTGTCCGGCAACCGTGATAAACAGGTGAACCGATCCAGGAATCAGAACGTATTTCCGTTCCACTCCAAGGTGCGCCAGCCGGTCTGCGAAGTCGGCTCCTTGACAACGGAGAATGTCGCGTTCTGCCGCTACAAGCAAAGTAGGCGGCAGTTTGGATAGGACAGAGTCCGATGTTTCTGCAGGAGAGACCAACGGATTATGTGGGTCAGAGGTGTAAGCATCGTTGAAAGCGTCCATCAGTTCGCTGTCAAGTCCGAATCCTTTGCCAAACTGTTTCCAGGAACTTGAGCCGTCTGAATAGGCTTTTGTGACGGGATAGAATATAATCAGACTATTGAAAGTGCTTTCGGGAAAACTCATGGCCGTGGCTATGGCAAGATTTCCTCCGGAACTGTCTCCACCTACGGATATGCTGCTGCATTTCCACTCCGCCATATTGTCGAGGGCAAATTTTATCGCATCCGTGCAATCGTTAAGCCCTTCGGGAAAAGGATGTTCGGGGGCGAGCCTATAATCCACGGCAAGCACCGCAATCCCTTTTTCGGCCATCGCCCCGCAATATCGTGAACAGCTGTTTATGCTTCCAATCACCCAACCGCCACCGTGGAAATATACAAGCAATGGTATGGTGTCGTTATCATAGCGGTTGCTCCGGAAAAGGGTTAAGTTTTTGCCTATTTCAGTCCGCGATACTCCCTCCGGCAATTCAGCTGCAAGATTTCGCGCATTTCTTACTTTAAAAAGCAGGTTACCATCGCCAACTCCCGCTTTGCGAATCGCTTCTGTCTGGCGTTCCTGAAGTTTTTCCGGCATATTGGCAAGGAACGAATCGGCTTCAATACGTTCAGGATTCTTATCGCAGTCGGTATTTGCGGAATATAGTGAGCAAGCGCACCATGTTGCAAGAGCAACAATAAACAGCCTACTGAATTTTGACATCGAAAGCTTTGAACTAAATTATAATTATCATTTATAAAAATGAGTCCTTTATGTTGTCGATACTTCTTTTGATATATATTGAGGATAATCATCTTTGGATAATCTTTTTTCCAAGGTTTTGGGATTGACATCCCAAAGTGTAGGAAAATATTCATATACAACTTTCCCTTCATTAAGATAAATCCGGATTTTTGAATCAAAAGCTACAGGCTTATATTTATCCTCATCAACAGGATTGTCCCGATACAATAATTGGTTTTCCTGCCAACAGAGTTCCTTTCCATCAAAGATGACATCAAATATACCACATACAACTGCATCCATCGTCTGGTTTTGAACTGTCGTGGAAACACAATGCATGTACCCTGTTAATTGATTTGTACTTTTCCTCATTGCCAATTCATAGCAAAACACACTTGTACCAGTGTAGTCTTTAGCGATGGTAGTTCTCGCACCATTCACATCTAAATTATAGATCAGTTCATGAGTTATGGTGGTGAGATTAAACTTAAAACCATTCACAGTTCTTTCCAGATTGGAAAACACCATTTGGTCGTTATATATACCTTCCAGTTCCCCATTTCCAAGTGTATAGACAACCTCATCAGTAGCCAATTTCTTGCCAATAAGGTTATTCTCTAAAAAGTGAATAATTTTATCTTTAATATCTAAACAATTCATTAGTCCTTCCCAACTCTATTATTTGCTTTACAAATGCTGCTTTTGCTTTGGTGTAACCGTCGCGGTCATTTCGATATTTGGGTAATAGAGACATTTTAAGCCTTTCATACTCTCTTGCTGTGTCAGGATGTGCAATAAGATAATCGCGGAAAAGAATCTCATTGTTATCCCCGATTCTGTGGAAATGGATATGGAAAACTTTGTTAGCATATCCTTCCGGAGTATATCCCTTGTTAAAACTTACTCTTCTTTCAGAGTAAGACATACATATATATCCGTTATTTTCCAACAAAGTTCTTATCGGCAACCAATCTACACTGGCCGAAATCTCTATAAGGATATCTATAATCGGCTTGGCTTTAATATCTGGTATGGCTGTACTTCCGATATGGTTGATTATCGGACTGTAATCTTTCAACAATGCTGAAAGCTCCAGTATCTCTTCATTCGCCCATTCCGACCAATCGGGATTAGGTGGCGTCAGAACTATCGGGAAAAGTTCCCAAAGTTCAGCCAAAGTCATATCCTTTAATTCCTTACACATGATTTTTGAAAATTTCCTACGTTTCCAAATACTTAATGAGCATAACGCTTCTTATCTTTTCGTATGTTTCGGACAAGAGTTGCCTCTTTCCAAATGCAAAGTTACTCATTTTTTGCAGCAATCTCTTATTATTTAATGCTTTTCTGTAGTTGGGAGTTGTATTGAGTCAATTACGTTATTCTAATTTTACTGTAATTCCATCTAATGGATTTATGTCCCTTATTAATATTGTTTGTATTTGAGATAAATGATAGATTGTGTGCCAAGCAGTATCACGTATAAGTATTCCACTGCCCAATATGCCGCTAACGGTACATTACAATAACCTAATCCCCATAAACATGCCAAATAAGCAATAGTAGTTATTACCTGAAAGATGAATACCGTCCGTGTTGCACCAGTTCCCGTTGCAGCATTAAGATAGACATAACCAGGTAGTGCAAAGAAGTAATTTAACAGCATGACAAGAAAAGGCAACCATGCAAGCTGTATAATAACGGGATTTTCTGTATAAGCTCCTATAATGAATTGGTGAAAGAATAACGCAAAAGCAATCAATGGAATGCCTGTCGCATATCCTAAACGTATAATCTTATGGCAAAGCGGAAAGACTTTTTTCCTTTCACCTGCACCAATAAGATTACTCACCAAAGAACTGGTGACACCTGCCAACGCATTGACGAGAACGGAAAACAGGGCGGAAACACTTCTTACAATGTTTGATACGGCCAATTCCGTTTCTCCCAAACGTTCGATAGCCACGAAGAACAGGAACCAAATGGCTACACTTGTAAAGGACTGGAGCATACTCCATATAGAGATAGAAAACACCTCTTTCAATACCGTTATATTAATACGCCAGTATAAGCCATACGCTTTTTTATCAATGTGCCGAAACATAAATGTAGCCAGTACAGCCAGCGAACACGTTTCAGCAAATGAAGAAGCTATAGCCGCTCCCGATATGCCCATGTCAAAGCTGAATATCAGGATCCAGTTTAGCGGAATGTTCACTAATACGGCAGTGAACGCCGCTATATTCAAGGCTTTTGTCTGTGTAATTCCTACCAAAAAAGAGCGTAACGCAAGGAACGGGAAAGAGAACAACAACCCCCAAATACGCCAATCCAAATAGCGGATAACCGCATTATAGACATCATCCGAAGTTATCAGATGTCCCAGTAGAACGGGAGAAAATATCTTGGACAGCAAACAAAGGAGTACTGCCAATATCAGCAAGAAGAACAAGCCCTGATAAAACGTTTTTCCAGTTTCCTCATACCGCTGTTCTCCGTTTCGGCGTGCGATTACCACTTGTAGGCCCATACTGAACCCGAAACCAAACATATAGATTGCCAAGAACCAAATACCGGCAAGGGCGGACGCGCCGAGTTCCACATCACCGACGTGTCCCAAGAACAAGGCATCAGTAATATTTATCAGCTGTTCGATCAGGATGCTCATCATTACAGGAAAAGCGATGAGCCAAATTTTCTTATAGGTATAATCCATTTGTTCAAATCAATATGAAACGACAAGTCACGTTGTCAATAGCAGCGTAACGAGTACATAGTAATTAAATAAAGGAAGAAAATTAATGGCAAAGCAATAAATGACAGACTTAATACAAGCCCGTCAATTGCTTAATAGCTTTGAGAATGCTATTCGTTGAGTGTAGCTATATGCACAACTGCCATTTCATATTGTTGAACAACTGTTTTAGTATGTATCGGACATGAGTTATCCCAATCCAAGTGCAAAGTTACACATTTGCTATAATAATCTCATATAATTGAACAGGATTCTGCGATTGAAAGAAGTATTTAATCAAATACTTGTTACAGAAACACCTATTATATTTGAGATATATTCACTTTTATAATTTAAGGATAAGAGTATTTCGATCATACGAGAAAACGCTCTTAAATGGTAGTTCCATTAAATAATCCTTTTTACGGCAGTTTTTGTGTCATCATTCGGTAGGCCGGCCTCAGATAATTATTTTACCGCGAAGTTAAGTCCGTCCTGCAACCGTCAAGGCCATGCCTGTCGGTGACATCCGAAAATCTTCCTTCTGCGAAGAGTATTTTCGTGTCAACCTTGCCTAAATGCCGTCCGTCCGCTTCATAATGCAGTAAAAAATTCCTCTAAGTCCGGGACACACCGGAAGAAAGGGAAAATCAAACTTAAAATCATCAGCTATGGACAACAGGCCCAACAAGGAACAGGAACTTGCAAAACAGGTGGAAACGGTTCTCAACTCCTACAGTTTCAACCCCAAGCTGTTCGCAGCAGCCATCCCCACAATGCACCGCACGTTGCAGCAGTCGCTGTGGCGGCTCATAAAGGAGTGCGTCAAGGTTATCGCAGACGATAAGACAGGACACGATGACCGCAACATGGCTTCACATCTTGAAGCCAAAGAGATGCTTGAATACCTAAACAAACACGGACGGCACATACCGTTTGTATAGAACCCTATGAATATGGAACAGAAATTTTATTTGCTTGCGACACTGATTGAAATGCAGGACAGCGTTTCCGACGGACACGCCCTGTATCGTTCACTTGACGATGCGATGAAAGCATTTGAACAGGAGATTGCCGACTGCCAAGAAAACTTCAACGTGCGGTACGGCAGCACTCTGATTGACTTGCCACGGTGCAAAGAGTGGAGAACGGAAGACGGTTACGGCTATACGGTGTCAATCGATGAAATGATACCGCTATGAGACAGCCAAGATACAACTACATCCAAAAACTGATTGACCGGATAACCAAGTCCGGTCAGTCTAATAACGACAGCTTTACCTATTACGGGCATCTTGTGGAGCTACAAAGCGGCACAAGCGGCTACGTTTCAGTGACACTGTACAAGACCGATGACAGATACGGCGGAGAACTTGCGGATTTCAGTTTCGACTATTGGACGCTTGAACTGCACTTTGTCGGCACGGTAGGAAAGGTTTTGACGGAAAAAATCATCAGTGCCTTCAGATATTTCTACGCTCCCCGAAAAATCCGTGTCTCTTACGACAAAAACGAGTATGAGGACGAGGATACGACCTATGAGTATGACGAGACGGACTGGGACAAGCCCCCTGTAAAAAAGCTGAACAAGTAATAATCAATAAACAAAAGTATTATGACATTCGATTACAACAAGGAAAGCAAGACACCCATGTCATTGGTGCTTGAGAACGGCATTACAGCCGAGGGCGAGTTTATAGACCTCAGAATAACAGTGGAGAACCTGCCGAAAGGGAAGCAGTGGTATCAGATACGCCACTGTGACGATGACGGCTCTGAACCGGCATCCTTGAAAAGGGGGTGCGTGGCGGTAAACTTTTTCGGCACGTTCATCTGTGACCCGATAGCCGGAATGAATGACGGTGACGAACTGGAGATAACGGAATGGGGCTGGTGAATGACCGCCCCACTGACAACTTAAAACCAAGGATATATGAAGATAAAGAATTTTGCGACATTCGGGCTTTTCGTTGACGGCGATATGACAGACAGCGGAAGCATACACGCCATGGAGAATGAGGCGACACGGAGAATACTGAGCGGACAGGCGGAAGCCGCACACATATCCGTCTTTGACTTTGAAGGTGACAAGGTTGTGGAGAAAACGCCTGTCTTATCCCTCCGCAGGAACAATAATGACATCATCATCGCCAATATGCTGCTGCCCGACAACCCCGAAAGTAATCCTGAAAATGTCAGGAAAAGCCGTACTCTGATTGAGATAAAGGATATTGTCGATGAAATCATGGAGTGCGACAGTCTGGTTGACCGTACCGAATTTGACACCGTGCGGTGCAACATCGGCGGCGGCATGCTCTGGCTCTGCGACCTTGAGAAGCTGCAGCGACATTTCGACATAAAGGGGGTTATCGCCGAAGGTGACAACATCGCCCTGCTTATCCGAAATTACCAACTTTGAACAATTCTCCCTTTGCTTCCCCGACCGGGAGCAAGGGGAGTTTTCCTTTTTACAACGCAGGGGCATAATCCATTTATAGTGCGTTGCGGCCCATCCTGTTTTATCCCATAGCCAGTTTTATATTCTTACGAAGCCTTCCCGTTTATACCATTCCGCAACCCCGGTCTTTCCAGGTCTCTTTCCCGTCGTCACCGGTTTGGTTTTATCAGATGCGAAGTTCGGCAGTCCCGCTTGATCCGACGGCTTGAAGTGCATTTCTTGCAAAATCTTCCTCCTGCGGAGAGTATTTGGCAAGAAAAGCCGCCGTATGAAGCTGTACGGACAACCGTGTGTTGCATCTGTAAAACCCCAAAACGGTTCCGGGAAAAAGGAACTGAAGAAAGGGAAAAAACAAACATTCAATAACTCATTAAAACCATACGAAAATGGAAGCAACACTCAATCAGACAGCAGTAAAGGAAATCACAATGGTAGCAATCTCCGCAATCCGTCCTAATGGTTTCAATCCACGCAAGCATTTTGACGAGGCGAGTTTGAACGAACTCGCAGACAGCATCCGTCAGCAGGGAATGCTACAGCCTGTCACCGTGCGCCCCACGGCAGACAACGGCTATGAGCTTGTTTTCGGTGAGCGCAGATACCGTGCAGCAACGATTGTCGGCATGCAGGAAATCCCTGCCATAATCTCCGACCTTTCCGATGAAGAAGCCGAGGAAATCGCCATCACCGAGAACTTGCAGCGCAAAGATGTGACACCCATGGAAGAAGCCAATGCCTACCAACGGCTCATGGAGAGCGGACGGCACGATTTATCCTCTCTCTCCGTGCAGTTCGGCAAGAGCGAGGCATATATCCGTACACGGCTGAAATTCGCATCGCTTATCCCCGAAATCGCCTCTCTGCTTGAGACGGACGAAATCACGGTCAGCGTGGCGAGTGAAATCTGCCGTTACGGTGAGGACATACAGCGTGAGGTGTACGAACAGCACTTGAAAGAAGATGTGACATACAGCAGTTGGCGAGGACAGAAAGCCTCCGAAATCGCAAGAAACATTGAACGGCAATTCACCACAGACCTTGACCGTTATTCTTTTGACAAGACCCTGTGTCTGTCATGCCCCCACAACACCAACAACATGTCGCTTTTCTGCGAGGGCTGCGGAAAATGCGCAAACCGCACCTGCCTTGCCGAAATGAACGCATCGCACCTTGTGGAGAAAGCCCTGCAGGTATTGGCTGATAACCCCACCGCAACGCTCGGACACGATACATACAATTACAACCTTACCGCCGTGGAGCGTCTTATGGCTATGGGGCATGAGGTAGTGGGTGACATACCATACGGCACGGCTTATCCCCGAAAACCCGATGCACCCGAAAAAGAGGACTACGACAATGGGGAAGCCTATGAATCCGCATGCAGTGATTACGAGCAGGAACAGAGCGACTACGAGGAAAAATGTGGTGAAATACACCGCCAAAGCGAAAACGGCGAAATATCGCTCTATGTGAAGATAGGGAGCAATGACATAACGCTGTGTTATGTGAAGAAGAACGACAACGCAGACGATACGGCACAAGGACAGCCACTTTCTCCTGTGGAAAAGCTGGAGAAACAGGACAAGCGCAACAAGGAAATCGCCATTGAAAAGACTATCGAGGACACCAAGAAGCAAATTCTCAACATCGATGTGGCGGAAGCCAAGTTCGGGGCTGACGAGGACAGGATGGTTTATTTCTTCCTGCTGTCAAGCCTACGGAGAGAGAATTATCCCCTGCTGGGCATTTCCGAGGAACAGACCCGATACCTCAATGACGAGGACAAGATGAACATCATCGCCAATCTGACGGCAAAGACAAAGGCTGTCATCCGCAGGGATTATCTGATAGCGCAGTTCAAGGACGCATACAGGAACAATGCCACGGCAGACCTCATGCTTGACTTCGCACGGAAGCACATGCCGGACGAACTTGCCGAGATTGAAAACGGATATAACCAAATCTACGAGAAGCGACACCAACGCATTGAAGAACGGAAAGCGGCAATCATGACAAAGGAAAAGGTTACGGAAGAAATGGACGGCACGGCAGAGGCTTCCCCCGAAGATGTGAAGCCGGAAGAAGCAGCCGCATGATGAAAATTCAGCCAAGCGACAGGCAGGGTGGAAAAATCCGTCCTGCCTGTCTTCATGGCATATTCTTACCATACGGCAGACAGCGAGACACCTGTTATACCGCAGATTTAATGACCGTTTTACCCCTTTATAAAACGACTTCGTTTTCCTCCATTTATACGCGATGCCACACATCCTGCCATCCGTCCGGCCGGATCTGCTTTTTCCCTTGCAAAGTTACTGCGAGGGAAAACCGGCCCAAGTACCGCCATGCTATCCCGGCATTATTTTACAGCAGCCTTCCGCGATTTGTCGCCAAATCGGGTATTCCGTAAAATAACGGCAGGATTCCTTGTGCTTGTTCCCCGTCATTCGCAGTGATGGCCGCAAGTAAAAAACAAATTCCGACCGAACGGGACAATGGTCCTGATGATAGGGAAAACAATATCTAAACAATATACAGCACAATGGAAAAAGAGTATGTGATGAATGTCGCAAAGACGGCAAGAGAGCAGTTGTTCGGTATGACACCAACCATGGTGATTATGTCCTGGGGCGTAAGCGGCATGTATGCCACGGTATTCAAGGATATGCCGGCACTTATGCTCAAGGTCAACGGCAGGCTGTTCAAGGGCATTGTCGTAATTGCCCTGAACGGAAATGACTATTACGAGGTTTATCTGAACAACGAAAATGAGACACGGCTTGTCAGCGATGAAGTATGTTTTGACGAACTTGGCGAGCTTATAGACCGCCACATCGAGCGAGGAGACAACAAGAAAGAATATGACGAGTTTTGCATAAGCCAACTGACGAAACTCGTGACAGGATAATGCCTTATGGCAGATACCAAGGTGACGGGATGTCCGAGAATGTCCCGCACCTTTGCCTTCTGCGGCAGGAATCCGCTTATAGCCGCGCCCGACAACACCGGTTGCCGGGCGAACTGTGTCCGGGAATGCCCGGACATGGCTGCAGCCCTTTTATACCGGTTTTCATTCCTCCTTTTTCTTTCGGGGGCCAAGCGGTCCTTTCCAGCGTCCTCGGTCAAGTTCCACGTTGGCTTCGTTCAGGATGCGGAACACGCTGCTCCGGCTGCGGAAGCCCGACTTCTTGAAAATCTCGTCGATGGGGAATCCTTCAAGATACATATTGACCACACGCTTGTTGCGTTCGGCACGGCACATCGCCTTGTCGCTGATGCTCTCGATATGTTTCTTGATCCGGCTTTTATGACGCGAGGACTTGCGGATGGCGTTCGCCTCCTTCGGGAGCAGGGCGATGGCTGTAAGCACATCGCTGGTCCGCGTTTCCGGGAACAGCTCGTTGCCCGAATCTATCCGGTCATGTATGGATACCAGCCTTATGTTCATCAGCCGGCAGAACTCCAGAAAGAAGACGAGCTGCCTCGCACCCCGCAACGCATTTGACAGTTTGGGGATGACGACCGTATCTCCGAACTGGATACGCGCCATGAGGCTGTCCCACTGCGTCCTTGCCTTATCCCCCGACAACAGTTCCTCACGCACGATCTCCACACAGCCGAAGTTCTCCATCCATCCGCTGTCGGCCGAGAAGTCATCATAACCGGGAGCCGTCATTATATATCCTATTTTTGCCATCGTATGAAAGAGTATGATTCAGAGTGCAAAATTAATCAAATCATCCGACAATTAATCAAACTCTCCGCAAAAACAGCCGTTACCGCACCATTTTTATGATTATTTACCTAATCAGGGCTTTTTGCGGGATAAATTTTGTGTCAGCCACAGAAGATTATCTGACTGCCCCGTCAGATTTTCCGCAGCAAAAACACAGTATGATTTATGTATCTTTCCAGTTTGTCTTTCAGTGTCTTTGCTTCACAACATCAAGAGTTGCAGATGTTTGTGAAAATCATATTCAGAGTATGATATTTCAAATAAATATAAATATAATTACGATTGTACTTTCGTGTCAGAATAATACTCTAATTTCGCGGCATCAAACCATCGCTCATGCGAGAAAAACAGATATTGATATGACTGATTATCCGTCAAAAAAGACAATGTTGCGGCAGATTGCCGCCCTGCTGCCGGCATTGCTGCTGGCACTGTCACTTTCCGCCTGCAAGGACGGAGATTCCGAGACAAGAAGTTTTCCCGGTGCCGATGCCGCGCTAAAAGATTACGAATCCTTCCTGCGCTCTGTCTCCCAACGAAAGGCTCTCTCGACCCCGGAGCTTGTTTCCTCCGTCCTGGAGTGGAAAGCCCTTGACGATTCGGTGAGTGCCGCCATGTTCCGTGACAGCGTACATACGGACCGTGCGGCTGTTGATTCGGCATACTTCTCCCTGCGCGATTCCATCACGGACAGGCTGGCATCGCTCGTTGACGGCCGCAAACGCTCGTTCCAGGATTATCTTGACTTCGCGCTGGCGGTCAACAGGCCGGGACTCGACTCGCTCTCAAGGCAGTTCATGATGTCGGCGCACCGGTTCTATGCCTCGATGGATTCCGTCCCCGTCTTTGGACTGAACAATGTTTCCACCATCCGCAGGTATGAGGACATTCTCGACGATGCCGCACGGCGTGGATTCCGGGACAAGCGTGACCTGTTCACGTTCCTGCGCAACGAGGACAGGGCGTTCCGCTCGTTCCTCGGCCACCTGCCGACACTCGGCGACACCCCTCTCGCCAAAGTCCGTGACGGCTCGTCCGCACTTATGAAGGAGATGATTGGACTGTGTCAGGGCGACAACCCTCCGTTCACGACCTCGGAAGTCGTGATACTGCTGACGATGCGCAACAACCGGCGTCTGCTGCAGAATGCTCTGCAATGCGTGAATGACATCAACAACCGCAAGGTCAAGGGCGGCGACCAGTCGGCAGCCTATCTGTGGATGCTGCTCCAGCACTGGATATCGTTCGACGGCTTCGCCCTCTCGCTGATGAGCGACGCTCAGAAAGGCACGTTGCGGACACTGGCTGCGGAAACGCCGAAATGTATCGTAAAGCTCGGCAAGCCGCAGTTCCCCATCGACACGGACGAGCTTCCCTCGCTGCTTATCAAGACCACGATTACCAATCTATGACCGACATAAAAACAAGATACGACTATGCTGAAACATAAAATTGAAAGATTCCTCACTTATATCTCCATGCAGATGCCGGCACTCATGTCACGCTCCAATTATGCCGGTGCCGAAATCTTCGACGGCATGGCAGTACTTGAGTTCAGACTGCCGAAGCCCTGTGACATCGGCGACCTGCTCGACGAGTTCGACGACCAGATGGAGCTGACAATCCTTTACCATGTCATCCCGTCAGAGGCGACGGTCATGGGACACCAGTGCTGCGCCTATTCCAATCCGTCATTCGACTACCTGTACAAGCTCAACGGCATCAGCGATGACAACGGCATCTGTGACACAATCTACGCCTCGCTTTACGATTCGCTTGAAAGTTTCGGGCTTGACCTGCAGGCGGAACTTAACGACCAGACATCGAAAAGCAAGGTCGTTTTCGCACGCAAGGAGGAAGACCTGCTGCGCGACTTCATGAAATAACACGCCCGACAGTCTGAACGATGAAAGAGACCGCATACGACAGGATTGTCGGGACCATCCGGGCAAGACACACATGGATAACCGTGCTTCAAGCTGACAAGGAACGCAACCTGATGGTTCAGGTCGGCCGGGAACTGCATGAGATACGCTGCCGTGTGCTGACACTGGTGGCCCTGCGCCAACACGGGCTGTACAGGAAAGGCCATGTCTGGGACATCCCCGAATACAACCTCGACAAAGCAGTGCGCTCGCTCAAGCGCGATGCCCGTTTCAGGGAACGGTGGAACAAGGATGCCGCGACCGTCGATGACATCAGCGAGATCATAAACCGTGCATCCTACGGATTCATCCGGCTTGAGCTTTCCGATTTATAAACGACAACTCAAATTCAAACAACATTACCATGCTGATAAAAATTCTCTACTCGCTTCTGCTTCCGACTTTCCTCGTCGTGCCGTTCCTCTACAGAAACAAGCGTCCTGCCATGCTCGACTTCTACTGCAATATGGCGATGAGCTTCGCCTTCAGGAAAGTGTACACGCGGATGCTGCTGCTTTTCCTGCTGGCATTCCATTTCTACCACCTGACAATCTTCCGGAACCACTATGACCTTATCCCGTCATCGGTGTTGTGCTTCGCGATGTTCTCACATCCACTTTGCGAGAGGTGCATCTATTTCCTTCAGGAGCGTCGCGTCCTTTGGGCCGGCATGGTTCTCTCGCTGGCGTGCCTCTTCATCCCGCACTTCATGCCGCTCGGTGTCTCTATAGGAGTGTTGCTCTGCGGAACGGTGTTCTATACGTCCCGTATGCTCAGGGACATCCTGTCCGTGACCGGAATGAAGAAACGTCCTAAGAGCCGGGACGACCTTGAGGAAATCGCCGACTGGTATTTCTGCTGGGGCAATTCAAAAAGCAACGGGCAACATAAACCCATGCGCGAACGTAAGCACCTGCTCAATGACGAGATCGAGGATGCCGAGTTTGTGGAGATTGAGCAGGAGCAAGAACAGGATGGCATACAATCATAAACCGGACAATATGGAACCAAAGAATATTTTTTGTCTCATCGCAAACATGGAGCTGTTCCGCTGCCTTCAGGAAGACAGGCCGGAGGATGGCGGACGGCTGTCCCGTTACAGCGCGTTTGTCTATCTGCTGGAACACACGAACAGACAGCCCGGAACGGTAACGGCTTCCGGTCAGGAGATTTTTATTTCCGCCGGACAGCTTGTGACCTCGTACAGCGAGCTTGCCGCAGTTTGGAAATGGTCGCGCGACAATGTGCGCAACTTTTTCCTTGCTTTGGAAAAGACGGGAACCGTTTCGTTGGAACGCCGGGGAAAGGCTACGGTCATATCCCTTCCGCTCGGCATGACTGACGCTCCCGTACCGGCACGGCTGCCGACCCGTGATGAACGCGACAGGCTACGCTTCATCTTCGGCGCGATGTCCCTGGAGGAAATGGCGGAGATGCTGGAGTCAATCATGTCAGAAACTGAGCGGGACATCGACAAGTTGAAATCCGAAGACTCCGATGACATCGGTATCGGACGGCGGCTGCTCCGGCTGGTCAACCACCTCGTCCTCCATCCATCCGGGTTCTTTCCCAAGGACGACCGTGTGGCGGATGCGCTGCACTGCCTCTTCATCGACGACTGCGGCTCCGACCTCGCAAGGCTCTTCACCTTGCTCACCATCGGTGGACTCAAGCTGGTCGATGACCGCTGCGACAACAAGGAGTTCCCCCTGTCGTTGCCGGACAAGACAATGCGTCTGCTTGCCGTGGTTCTCGAATACTATTCTCCTTTTATAAGGCACGGTGTCCTCTCCAATCCCGCCGCCTTCGGCAAACCGAGACGGGCTGCGCCCGAAGCTGGAAAGGACATGGCTCCGCATACGGGATAACGCGGCGACTTGCCGCCTCATTATCGGACGGGCTGCGCCCAAAAAGGCCGCTTCGCGGCTGTTGGGAAGCATAATACCCCTGATTTTCGGCAGAAAACCGGGACAGACCGCAAAAAGCGGCAGCAAGCTGTGAGATTATGGAAAAATTTTCTTCGCAAAATTCAGAAACAACAGTGCCGTAAGGCTCAAAAAAGCCTCCGGCAAATCGAAAAAACGACTAAAAAAATCATGGCAAATTCACAAAAACAAGTCATGGATCTGAAGGTCGCAAAGGGCTTCTGCGAAGCTCAAAGTGACGAACATAAACGCAACTGGGACGATAAAAAATGGGGTCGGGCATCGGGATATGGCGCCTACGACCGCACACGCGACCGCCTGAATTTCGAGATTGTGAACGGTAAAATTGTTCCTATCGACAAGAAGAAATCCATCCCTGAACGCATCCGTGAGATTCTGTCGGCACGTGGCATCAAAGACCCTAACGAGGGATTGGCGGAGCCGAAATTCCGCACAGTGGTGAACTTCATTTTCGGAGGTTCACGTGCGAGAATGCACGAGCTGGCTTTCGGGGAACAGACGGTCAATCTCAATAAAGATGCCGACAATTCCCATATCAAACGCTGTCCCGACATCGAAAAATGGGCACTGGACGTGTACCGTTTTGTCGCGGACAAATGGGGCGAGGAAAACATCGCCGGCTTTGTCGTACACCTCGACGAGACGAATCCGCATTGCCATTGCACGCTGCTTCCTATAAGGGAGGGACGCTTCGCTTTCAAAAAAATATTCGGCGGAAAAGACCTGTATGACTACAAGGACTATATGCGCTCGCTTCATGATGAATTTGCGAAAGTGAATGAGAAATGGGGACTGGTGCGAGGCTCCGACATATCGAAGACCGGGGCAAGGAATATCCCTCCGCAGGAATACAGGCGCATGCTGAGCCGGGAATGTGCGGATCTTGAATCGCAGATAGAATCGGACAAATCCCTGTTGCAACAGTTGAAACTTGAGGTCTCCCACGCCGAAAGGAGGGTGAAAGGACTGACCACGATGATAGCCAATCTCGAAAGCCGCAAGGCGGAACTGGAACAGGAAATGGTGCAGCTTTCCACAGACCTACAGGCAGGGAAAGGTGACGCTGACGAATTGCAGAAGAACATCGACAGACTCGGAAAAGACTACCAGAAAGTGCTTGACTCCCTCACGGACAAGCGTCAGAAGCTCGCTGAAGCCATCCGTAAGCTGTCCGAATACAGAGATCTGGAGGAGGAGTCCAGAGAGAAAACCAACGAATACCGGCAGCAGGCAGAGGACTATAAACGGAGTATCCGCGAAGCATCGGGAAACCTTGCCGGACAGATACGTTTCCGCATCGCAGACGCTTTTGTGAACGATGTCATCAGCAGCCTCAGAAGCACCATGCCGAAACTTGGCGATGCCGGTTCCGCGTTTGACGGAACGCTGCTCGAAGACCTTGCGGAACGTGGCGAGGACATACTGAAATGTGCCGGGATGCTGTTCGCGGGATATGTGGACGGAGCCACGACTTTCGCCGAGGGACACGGAGGCGGCGGAGGTGGAAGCAACCTGCCCTGGGGACGGAAAGATGACGAGGACGACCTGCTTTGGGCGCGGCGTTGCCTCTTCCGTGCGGCGAAAATGATGCGTCCGGCAGGCGGAAAATCTGTAAAACGCAAATGAAGTAACACCAATTAAACAAATTCAAACGATGAAGAAAATCTTATTTTCAATGCTCATGACCCTCGTGGCACTGCTTGATGCGGATGCACATGCGGTCAGCCACGCAGAGATGAAACTGAAAGAAATCGAAGTCGGACAAAAGGAAATCTCGCTCCGCAAGAAGCCTGCCTACCTCTCCGGAGCAATCATCCCGTCATGGAAGGACAACTGGTTTGTCAGCGTTTCGGGAGGCGCGTCCTCGTTCATCGGATCGCCGCTTGGATGCGACGATTTGTTCGGTCGCATAAAGCCCGCCCTCCAGATTTCATTAGGCAAGTGGCATACGCCCTCGGTGGGAAACCGTCTCGTCTTTCAGGGCTTCGAGTGGAAAAGCGGGGCTTTGACAGACCAGCAGTACCGCCATTACCATGCCGACCTGCTCGTGAACCTGATGCCGTCCCTGTCTATGGACGACAAGGAGTGCCGGTGGGATATCATTCCTTTTGTCGGCGTGGGAGTAATTGACAACCGCGATGCCGACAGTAATCCTTTTGCCTTCAATTATGGCGTGCAGGGACGCTTCCGCCTTACAGACGGCTTCCATATTACAGCCGAAATAGGCAACGCGACCACGTTCAAGGATGCCGACGGTCTTGGCTCCGCAAGGGAAATCGGCGACCATCTGCTGACGCTCTCCGCCGGTGTATCGTGGACTTTCGGCAAGAACAGGGGTTGGAAAAAGGTCATGGACGCACGACCGTATATCATCCGAAACGAGCGGCTGGAAGCCTTGGCACACGCACAGGAGAGGGAAAACGGAAGGCTTGCCAAAGAAAACGAGGCGAACCTCAGACTGATTGCCGAACTCCGCAAGATTCTGGAAATAGAGGGACTGATGGACAGGTATGCCGGCTATTTTGACCGCACTGACAACAACGGCAGTGCCTCGGCCAGAGGCTACGCCATGAATGATTACAGCGGACTTAACTCGCTTAGGAAACGCCTCCGTGAAGGTAAAAACGGCAACGCTGCGACATACGGCAAGTCCGACAAATCACAGTCCGGCAATGGGAACGGTAACGCGACAGACGGCGACAGCAGCGGAAGAATACACGGATATCCGAGTGATGCCGCAGACGGGAACGCACCTCTCGGCGCACCGATTTATTTCTTCTTTGAACTCGGTACCGACAATCTTGTAGAAGAATCACAGATGGTGAACATCGACGCGATTGCGCGTGTCGCAAAGAAATACGGTCTTGGAATTGAAATCACGGGAGCCGCAGACAAAGCCACCGGAACGGAAATGATAAACTCCAATCTCGGCTCTCTCAGGGCTTCTTTCATCGCCGGATGCCTCAAGGAAAGAGGTGTAGAGAAAAGTCTGATCAAGACTTTTTCAAAGGGAGGAATTGATGATTACACACCAGGCAAAGCGAACAGAAACACCATTGTGAGGCTTTTCTTGCCATGATATAGACGAGAGCTTAAAAGCTAACTTTTTCATTTTTTTGCAGGCAGTCCTGACCGTGATGGCTGGGGCTGTCTTTCGTTTTCTGTCATTACTCTAACAGATTTTAGTCCATTTTCTGCTGGGATAAAAACCGAAAAGTAGTCGTTTTTTAAGAAAGAGAGGTAAGGGAAAAAATGGACAAAGAGGCTGAGACAGTCTGAGACAGTTGGTTACAGCAGGATATTCATGCTGCTTTTTGCATATTTCCCGGCAGATTATTCTCGTTGCTTTTGACTAAAATAATCCGCTAAAAACTTGTGTATGTGAGAATTATTTTGTACCTTTAGTATGGGAATTACCAATCAAAAAGTAACAGAATATGGACATTATACTTCTACTATTGGCCGGATGGTGGCTGTCGGGAGTTCTGGGCGTTCGGGAGCGCAGAAAACCGCGTCGCAAACGTAAACGCTCGTTCTGGAAGCCGGATATGGACGAATACGACTGGGAAGAGTTCAACAAACGCAACGGTCGTTAATGCCTTATGCTCATAAAAACAACCCGCCGAAGACAAGTGCCCCGGCGGATTGCAATAAGATATGCTGTGCCTATTCAGCGGCTGCGGTGCGTCCACTGGAACGGCACTTCCTCGTCCTCCTGCATCATATCGAAAGGCCTGTCCTCGATATGGACAACCTCCGTGGTGTTGCCGTCATTGTCTATGTCATAGACATCGGGATACTCAGTCGTGTGTCCGGGAATGGCCTGGTAGCTGTCTATCTGCCCCTGGACAAGGTCTATGCGGTGGCTTATCATGGAGGTGGCGCGGCGCACGTCCTGAAGGGTCGTCTTGATAAATTCGGGGGATTCCTTGAGACTGTCGAGCCATGACTTGAGATAAGCCGCTGATTCATCCTTTACATTCTTCACGATGCCGTAGCATGATGCGACAAGGGCACTCCCCAGCTCGGCCACAAGTTCCTCACGGGCATAATCATCCGAGCCGAACGATGTGGGTTTCAACCTGTCAAGACGGCCTTCGGAGCCGGTCGAATGGGTCATCTCATGAAATGCCGTACCATAGAAAGCCTCCCCGCTCATGAACTGCGATTTCTCCGGCAGCACTATCTCATCCTTCGATATGGAATAGTATGCCTGGTCCTGATGCGTTGGCTTGATAGGACACAACCAAAGGCCGTGCTTTATGATTTCGTCCATTGCGGGAAAGGAGAATTTCTCCCCGTCAAGGGATGCCGGCCTCTTAAGCCTGTTCTGCTCCTCCAGCTTTGCGTACAGTTCCGGCCGCGCCTGTTCCAGATTGGTCTGGGCCACATTGAACACATTATATACGTTCAACTTCGGATAGACATTATACGCCTTTTTCTCTTCCTCGGAAAGGTTCTTGTAATCCTCGTATTTGATTTTCTCCTTGGTCTCGCGGTTCACGACCGTGAAACTGGTGAGGAAGATGGGAAAGGACTTCTCACCCTTGTTTACCGTGACCGTCGGGAGTTTCTCGCCGTTGTCATCCACCAGCGGCTTGCGGCTGCCGTCCTTGCCGACGGAATAATTCAGCCCGGTCACACGGTTGAAGGTGCAGAACACCGGAAGCCGGTAATCGTTTTTTTCACACAGAAGCATTAGCATAACGGCATTCATGCCGTTATACTCCCTGCCGTTCAGGTTCTTGGGCCATTTCAGGCTGCCCTCGGTGAACCATGGTTTCTGCCAGTCGGACTGCAGACTCTTGATTTTTTCAACCATCAGATCCGCGAACCTGTCGAGGGCGCGGTCTTCGGCACTCTGGCCGTCACCGTTGCCGTTGAATTTCCTGTATGCCATATCAGAACGGTGGATTTACGTTGTCCTTTGACGGTGTGAAAGGCTGGCGTTCCCACGGCTTGACCTTCTCCATACGGCAGTCCAGGTCAATACGGCCGTTGTATGCCGATACCGTCAGCTTGCCGGTGGCGTGTATCTTCGCCTTTGCTTCGAGGAATGCTTCTTTGACATAATCGAACTTGATGAAGCGCACCCATGTGAACTGCAGGGCATCCCCGGACTTTTCCGTGGAATATGCCGAGAATGACACATATTTGCCGCCTTTCTTGTCGGTTTTCTCATCGACGCCCTTGCCGACGGTTCCCTTGAACTCCAGCGTGCCCTCGATGGCATCCTTGTTCGATTCGGGACTGAGGTTTACCGTGTCGGCATGGAAGTTGAAATAGAGGTTATCGCCGGCCTTTCTGAAGGTGAGCGTTCCTGTCGCGTCTATGCGTGTCCCCGCTGCAAAAACGGTCAGTTCCGATTCGTCCCCGTCCTTGCTTACGGAAACGGTCAGTTCCTTGCCCGGCATGTTGTTTCTTGAACCGGGGACTGTGAGCTTCACGGGGAAGCTGATGAACTTTTTGCCATCGCCGGCTGTACGGAGTGTAGCCGATTTGCTGATGACGCCGTTGATTGTTGCCTGTACTTTTATCATACTGCTTTGTTTTAATGGTTTGTTGTTATCTGATTGAAATATTCTCTGACGGTGTATGCTGTGACATTCCCTGACGGTAATCCTGCGACAGCTGCGCGTTAAGCGCGATGTTGCCGACAATGCCCGAAATGCGTTCTTTCTTTTCCTCGGAGGTCAGGGTACTGTCCGACAGGACAAGGTTCATGCGGTTCATGTCCGCCGCCGTCAGCTGTGCCGAAAAACGGTTTGTACCGGTGTCCACGGACAATGTCGGTGTCTCACCTTCTTTCACCATGAGCGTACACTCCCTCATTCCCTTTACGAGCGGCGTAAGGTCAATGCGTCTGTCCGTTGCGGCGGCTGTTGCCGCAGCCATCTGTTCCTCTTCCGTCCTATTGTCTATCTGCACGGCCAATGCCATCAGGGAGGTGAATAGCGTCATTGCCATTTCCATTACCGGGTCTTGCCCATAACCGCCCATGCCGATGCCGCTGTCCTCGGAGGACAGGAGCTTTTTCATCCATTCCTCCGGCGAAAGAGAAGTGTCTATCACGGGACTGTCCGGGTTCGAGCTTTTGTACTTCGCCAGCAGGTTCTGTCCGTCGTGCATGGCGGTGAGACGGATATTCCCTTTTTCGGCTATCTCCGCGAGATAGGCGGCGGGATCCATGTCACGCCCGGTTCCGTCAGACGCAACCTGCTTAACACCTAAATGTAGGTGCGGCCCTGTGGTACGGGTTCCCGTATTTCCCGAAACGCCTATCTGCTGCCCGGCATTCACCGTGTCGCCTGCCTTGACGGATGTGGAACTCAGGTGCAGGTAGCTGACCTGTACCTTGGCTCCGCCTTCACGCGCGTACTCGACGGTGACGGATTTTCCTCCGGGAGTGTTGGCATTGTCATTCACCGCCACCACCTTGCCGTCTTTTTCCGTGGCCAGCACAGCCTCGTTGTCACAGCGTATGTCGATGCCCTTGTGCATCTGCTGCTTTGACGGGTCTGTCGGATCTTTGCGCATACCGAACGGCGATGTGACGAACAGGAACTCCTCACGTTTCAAGGGGAAGGAATAGTCCTGTGAAGCTGCATTGACTGTCGGCATTGACTGTCGGGATGCCTGGCGTTGCCCCGGTTTCAGCCCTTTGGTGTTCATCTCTTCCATTACCATGCGGTCATACCGCTGGAGGTCGTTGCGCTCGATGATGGATATGAGTGCCGGCGCGTATTTTCCCGCCGTGGCATATCCGGCTTTGTCAAGCCCCTGCGCCCAGCCCCTGTAATCGTCCGCATCAAGTTTGAAGCACGATGCGTACCGTGAGTTCCCTTTCAGGAATCTGGAATGGTGGGCATAGGAATCTCCCACGCTGTCGTAGCTGCAGAATTTCTCGTTCGGCTTGTCATCGGTATAGAGTCCGTATCTGCCACCGTTAGCTATCCATGACTGTGTTGCCTTGATGCCGAAGTGGTTGTTCTCGTTCTGCGCGAGACGGCTCTGGCCGCTTGCACTCTCAAGGATGCCCTGTGCCAGCGTCACCGAGGCCGGTATGCCGTACAGACGCATCTGCTCCATCGCAAATTCCGCGTATCTTTCCGCGTATGCCTGATTTTTTCCTGCCATAGCCCTACATTCTTAATCCGGTGTGACGTTCCATGTTTTCAGTTTCCCTGACCGGATTGCTCGGGAGCGGCATCCCGGCTTTCCTGTCCGGGGATTTGTTTTCCAAAGCGTCGCAGACAGCCACCCTTGCCCCTGATTGCACGAGCTTCGGCAGGTAGGAGTCCAGCATTTCCGTCGGGAAAGACACCTTAAAGACAGGACTGCCTTCCCGTCGGCCTCCGTATTCAATCTTTGCAAGCCCCAATGTCTTTTCCATCGTCGGCACATCATCCTGGTACGCCTCGTAATTGTCACCGTTACGGAACAGAAGCAGGATTCCGGGATGTTTTTCCTTCAAATCCTCATACTGCTGCAGTTCAGGACGCACGGCAGCCACATCGGGACGGACAACCGCAGCGTCCTCGTCCTGCTGCTTCTCCACGGCCTTTTCCTCCGATTTCTGCATCAGCAGGTCGGCGAACAGGTTTGCGGCGAGGCTGATCTTATACTGCGCCACATCCTCCGCCACCCACATCCTCTGCCATTGCTGCCTGCTCACTTCACGGGGCTGCACCTTGTCGATGCCGTCGATAACGGGGACGCACAGTATTTTGTCATCCTTTCCCTTGAACACGTTAACACGCTTGATGCGCAGCGAATCGATGCCCTCCGGCACGGAACCGAACAGGTCAACCTTCAGGTCGGGGTTTGTCTGTGCGAGGGCATAGTATTTCTGTGCCAGCTCGTTGCGGACAGCTCCCGCCGCCACGCGGTCATCCTGCTTGACGGTGGAGAAGAAGCGGTTGATGTCGTTCTTGTCCGGGCGTATGCTGAACGACGGCCCGTTTTCCGGCTTGAGGTACAACGCCCAGCCGCCCGCATCGTCACGGAGCATCTGGATCCGCTCGAACTGCACTTCCGTGGCACGGCTGACTGCCTCGCTGACATCGAAGTCAGATACTTTTCGGATATCCTTTCCGTCCAGTTTCGCCGAATACACCTGTTTGTCCGCAAAGTAGGAATCGTCGGGATGATAGCGCAGCTGGCCGTCCTTGTTGAAGAACCTGACATAAGAGGCACCCTGCGCCGCCAACGCCGCCGCTATCTTCTCCTTGTTGAAGCCGGGAATGGTGTGCGACACCACTCTCGCACCGGCCTCCCTGCGCTCGTCGGCCGTCATCACCTCGTCTGGGGACAGCCAGTAGTTGCGGCGGTCGCCGTTGGGCATCACGACATCGCCGCCTGACCGGGCGGAGGTGGGATGCACCACATCGGCTATGCCTGTGTTCCTGTCAAGAACCACGACAAACTCACGGCTCCGTTTGTCTGGAACAGCGTTGATGTCATCGGCTATGACGTGTGCGCCCTTTTCCTCCCATTCCTGAGGCATCCATTCGGAGCAGAGCCGGTGGATGCGTGCGGCGGCATCGGAAGCCTGGGTATAAGCGATATTGACAAGTTCCGGGTCATCATGCTGCAGGCGTGCATTCGTGAGCGCGTCCTGCGTCAGCCGGTCGTAATGCCCGAGCCCTTCAAAACGGGCAAGGAACTCACGCTTGTCATCCTGTCCTCCCGGAAAGTTGCGGTCGCTGATTTCCATGCCTCCCTTGCGGAGAATGTCCTGAAGCGCCAGCGCGTCAGCCGCCGATACCTGCGGACGCCCTTCCTTCTGCTCCCGAAGTTCTTCGGTCTGCTGCCTGTTGCGGTCATGGGCTGACTCCATGCGTTCCCCTTGTTCCGCCTTTCGGATGATGTCGAGGGCATTGTTCACGTCGCTCTCCACGGCATCTATCAGGCAAGGGTTCTCTTTCAGCTCCTCCGTCCAGTATTCCACCATGCCCCGGCTTTCGGGCGACAGTTTCGCCGGCAGCCCGAACTCCGCCATCTTCAGGCCGGAGGCTATCTCGGCGATAAGGCACTCGTAGCGCAGGGCGTCGCCTGAAGGTGCCTTGCCGCCGTTCATCACCATGCCCTCCCTCGACATACGTTCACGGTGCCCGGTGGCACTCACCACCTGACGCACCAGTTCCTGCACATAGTCCATGTAGTTCCCGAAATGCTTCTGGTCGGGGATATAGACGGCATCCTTGCCGGTGTCGTATGTAGCCGTTCCCGTGGTCGATTTCCTTATGGGCACGAGGTTCTGTGAAATCTGCTCACGAAACCTGTTTACAGCGGATCGGGTCTGCCGTTCCTCGGCGAGTATGTTGCCACGGTCGGTAATGCCGCCGAACTGCTGGCGCAGTCTCTCGAACTCCCTTTCATCCACATGGGGAAGTGTGGTCTGCTCCACGTTGAAGAGCGCGTGTATCTCACGCTTGCGCACGGCCTTGTACTGCTCCTGCTGCACGGGAGGCAGGCTGCGGTAGTCATCGCGCGAGATGATGTCCTTCTCGTCATGCTTGTTGACGTAGGAGTCCCACCTGTACCAGTTCATCGGCACGGAACGCTCGTCCTTCAGCACGGATTCGTTCCGCTTCCTTGCCTCTGAAAACGTGGTGTACAGTGCCGTGGAATAGCCGTGACTGTCAGCGTCAAGTATCAGCGTAAGGCTGTTGAACGGGCTGAGCGTGGCTCCCTTGGGATAGATTCTCGGAGAGAGGCGTCCCGACACGTTCAGCCAGTACCCCTCCGTCGATGCCCCATTGAGGGCGTTGGACAGCAGCTCCACCTGTCTGGCGGCCGCCGTCTGTTCCTGAGGTGTCTTTTCTTTCATCGCTATATTTGATATATTGTTTTTTATCTGAGGATTATGCCGCGTTCCTGATTCTGCTCCCGTTGCCGTTTCTGCTCGATCTCCATACTGCGGTAGTTGTCTTCCGCCATCGCCCTCATGCGGTCGTGACGGGCAAGCACCGCGTTGGCAAGCGTGTTCAGGGGCAATGCGCCGGCGGCGTATGCCTGCGCCGCGTTGTCGGGAAGCGTCACCGAGCAGGGCACGTTGTCGATATTGGCTATCAGCGTGTTGCCACGTATGACCGCACCGGTTATGCGCGGGTTCAGCTCTTCATCGGCATACTGCCTGTAACGGACAGCAGACCGGTTGTTTTTGGACTTACGATCTATTGCTTCATGACCCATCTTGTTGACAAGGTTGGCACCGCCCATGCCTATCAGCACCATCTTCAGCAGCGGGTTCCTGACGAACATCCCCACCAGTATGGAGGCCAGGGGCATCATGCCGCTTCGGAGGTTCACGGAGGTTGTCTTGCCGGTGAACAGTCCAACGAGCATATCCGGCAGCATGGCTATTACGTATGGGAGATTACGCCCTATGTCGCCGATACCGTCCAGACCGACCGACTGGAGAAGGTTCGCCCAGCCGTCGTTGTTGTCCTGCTTCTGTGTTTCATCTTCCCTTTCTTCACCGTCTGGCGCATTATTGCCGTCGGGTGTTTCCTGCTCTCGTACTTCCGTATTCTCTTCTGCGGCCTGTGGCGGCTGTTGCTTTTTCTGTGCCTGCTCCCAGTCATTCTTTGCTTTCCAATCAAGGTATTCCTGCTCATGGCCCGGGGCGATGACGGACGGCACGGCAGAGAAATTCTTGCCCCGGTCAACAGCCTGGGGGTTGGTAAAGGACATCGCATCGAATTTGAGAGGGATAAACCCTTTCCCCTGATTCTGGAAAGGGTTTTGCAGATTGCCCAGACTCCAGTCCGTTTCCCATGCCGGCTTTTCTTTCAATATGGGCATCTTTTTCGACAGGGTACCGTTGACCGACTGGATGTAGCCGCTTTCGTAAGTCTTGATGCGCCAGCTGTCCTTGCGTATATCCGACAGCGTGCTTCCGTTTCCGAACAGTCCCGTACTGACGCACTGATCGACGGTCAGCCCCTTTTTCTGCTGCTTTTTGTCAAGCACGGACTCAAGCCCGGAGAACACTACTTCCGCACCGGCTAACCTGACAAGAGCACCCCACGAGTACACGCCTCCGAGGGCCACCACGTCCGATGCGAAGCTCACGCCCTTTGCCGCGCCTTTCTCTGTCTTTGACGGCTTGTATATGGCTTCGCCCCGTTCCTCTATCTCACGCTGCAGCGGGGATTTCATCAGTTCCTGGGACAGTCCGAAAAGGCTACCGGACGCACCCTTGCGGATGATGTAGTCGAAAGAGCCCTTGGGCATCTGGTCGCGCACCATGCGGTCAACCATCATCTGCTCGATGCGGTGGTCCACGTAGGCGAGTGCCAGATCCGTGCCGAGTTTGGAGGAAAGCTCGTCGTAACGCTTGCGACCCACTTCCGCTACAACCGCGTTGCGCCATTCCCCGGCAAGGCGTTGGAGGTCAGCCACGAAATCCTTGTTGCCGAGGATGCTGTCCTTGCACATCCCCACATAGTCCTCAGCAGTCTTGGAACATTCCTTCCCGGTGAGCCGGAGGTACTGCATGGTGTCGTCAGGACCCGGTATGCCTGCGGAGGAAGAGGACTGCGCGAGGGTGCGCATGATGCCGGCAAACGAATTGGAATAGTCAGCCACCTCTTTGGCCTGTGCCGCCTGAAGCACCGACTTCTCATGGTTCATGACCGGTATGAAATAGGTGTTGAAATAGCAGTCGAGGCAGTATTCCACCTCCGACAGCCTTTTTGTATTACGGGGTTGTGCCATTATGATATGTTAAGTTGTTTCAATAAGTTTTCCTTGGTTTGCTCAATGGCGCTGTGGTAAACCTCCATCTGTTTGGGATAATACTCCTCAAGCATCCGTTCTTTGTCTATCCGGTCAAGCAGGAACTGTATCGCGCATTCGCGCTCGATCTCCACGGCTGCCTCACCGTCTTCCGAACCGTTGAACCAGGCCTTCGTCCACCACCGTATGCCGGAACGGTCGGGATAGACGGTGACAAGCCGCTGTATGTCGAAACTGCGCACGTCGATGTCCAGGTCGGCCAGCGGGTCTATGATTCCGGCGGTGGCGACGGCTTCGTCATAGCTTTTTTTTTACTCGCTTCATCCATGACCGACAGGAAGATCCGGTGCCGCAGGGCGAGGTAGTTCAGAAAATCCCCGATAAGCAGGTTCTGTACCTTGGCGGCGATGGGCACCGACCGTTCCGTCAGTCCGAGCGGATTGGCCATAGACGGTATGGCGTCATAGAAATAGCTCCGTGCAGCCGACAGGGAGAAGATGTTACGCAGTGACTGTTCGGTCTTGTCGGGAACGGTGTACAGTCCTCCCGCCACTTCCATCAGGTATTCGGGATAGAACCTCGCCATAAGCTCCTCTATCTCTTCCATGTTCTCGTCATAGTCCGTCGGGATGTCCATGTCGAGGGTCTCGAAGTCGGGCATCCCGCTGTCCGTGCCGGACATCTTCATGTTCCCGAAAAGCATCTTCAGGAACTCCACTGGGTCTATCTCCGTGCCGTCATATTTCACTTCCAGATGAAGGGTGCTTCCGCTGATGGAGAGGATGCTCCCGGCCTTGACACGTTTGCCGAAGGCGACCATCGCGTTGCGTATGCCGCCGTAGGTCACATCGTATTTCCCGTAACGGGCCGTCTGGTAAAGGCCGTGTTCCCTGTCCGAGCCGATGGCGGTGACGATACCGTCGGCCACCGCACGCAATACATAGCGGTCGGCGGCGAGGTCTATGCCGTGGTTGAAGCTGCCGTCCTCCTGCTTTCCGTAGGCACGGGTCAGCACCACTTCTTCTTTCCTGTCATTGAACGGCATACAGTAGCCGCTCTCTGACTGCAGGTTCATTTCCTGTGTATATTCCATATCCTTATTATATGTTTACTTGTTGTCATGTTAAACCTGTCCGGAGATAGCTCATCTGTGCCGTCCTCCCTGAGGCCTGTTGTCCGCCTGCGGATTCTCCTGCGCCTGCACCTGCGCTACCCGCGAGTTGTTGCCGATAAGCATCATGGCGAGCAGTGCACCGCCGATCTTGCCGAGCCAGCCGAACCGTCCGAATATCATCAGGCCGGCGGCGAGAAGGCCGACGATGCTCAGCCCCGACACGTTGCCTTTACCTATGTTGGAGAAGAAGTTGCCTAACATATCGGCTCCATTGCCCCCGCATACGTTTTTCAGGAACTCGGAGATTCCACCGAACGTGCTGTTGGCCTGCTGCACCGTACCGTTCAGCCCGGAGACGGATTCCTTCACGTCCCGCACGGCTTCCTGCACGCTGTCCACGGCGTTGCCCGTGGTGTCCACTACCACATCCACATTGTCCTTTCCTATCGCTATGTCGGCGACCGTCCTCACGACCGGCTTGTCATTGACAAGTGCCTCCCAGCCGAGATAGCCCATGCCGGCACCGAGAGTGGCTGACTTCAATGCCGTCCCCGCGCCGGCAAGCGTTCGCTGGGGATGGATGACGGCTCCTCCGAGACTGCGTGTCGCCGGATTGTTGAAGATGTATTTGCCGCCTTTGAGTATTGTTGCCCATTTGCCCATATCTGTTGTATTTTAGTTCGTTATCGTATTGTCCGTATGAAAATAAGCCTCACACCGGAAACCTTTCCGGGGCGAAAAGTCCTTGAAACTGCACGACTTGAAAAGCATCGGCTTGTTGACGTACTGCGCAAGATCCTTCGCATACTGCGACGGTCTGGTCTTGTTTTCAAAATCCCGGTACGGCATCACATACGGCTTGATGCCAAGTTCCCGGCACCGCTCGATGCGGTAAATGTCCTGTTCCATCGTCGAGTTGAAGCCGACAAGGATGTAGCACATGATTTTCCACGGCTTGATGTACCGTGTGACTTCCATGAGCTTTTGGGTCAGGTCTATCTGCGGCAAGTCCCATGCGATGTGTATGGACTTGTAAAGCCGCAGCCTGTTGAGCCAGTATGCCTGTTCCTCGTCTATGATGCGCACGTCAACACCGTGCAGGTTGACCTTTTGCCCTGCCTTCAGCAGATAGTCAATGGCCGAACGCCATTCCGGGTTGGCGAAGAAGTTGTTATCAAGAACCTCTATATGCTGTCCTGCGGGATTCAGCTGCACGGGTTCCACCGGGTGTATGCCGCCCTCTTTGTCATGCACTAAGCAGAACGGGCATTTGCGGATGCACCCTCTGGAGAAGAACTGTATGGAATAGGCGTATTGAGGATAAAGTGTGTAGTCCATCAGGGTCGATGCCTCGATTTCCGGCGCAAGACGGCTCTTTATGTCATATCCGGTGCCTCCCTTTATGACCTCGCAGCCCCAGGGTGTGTTGGCATCCGGTGAAAACGTGAATATCTTTGACTTGTAAACACGGTCATAGCCGCTCCCGAACAGCGCGTCGGCCCATCCGACACTGTCGCCTTTCGACTTGTGCCACGCCGCCAGCTTCATCAGTGCGAAATTCGGGAAATGATGCCCGTCAACATCTGTCAGTCCTATTCTCATAATCCTTGTTGCGTTTTATCGTTTTTATTCTTGTTCCCTTTCATTGTCTGTCCTCATTTACGGGGTCTTATCTTGCTGTTGCCTCGCCAGCGTTCAAAGGCTTCGTCCGTGATTTTCCACTTGTCCACATCGTAGCTCTTCGCCCTGCAGTCTATCTCCCGCCACACATCGGACAGGGAAGTGTATTTGACCGCAAGCGTGAGCCTGCGCAGGTTTCGGTTCATCAGACGGAGCTTCGGGCGTATGCCGAAAAGGATCTCTATGCGTTCCTTTTCCGTCATCTTCATGTCCGAGAGGCATACCAGCCTTATGTCGTTCACGATGTCGATGCCGCCGAGTATCAGTTCCCGGTATATGGTGCTTCGGCGTGGCGTGAGTGCCACGGAAAGCGCGTTTTCGGGTGACTTCTCCAACTGCCGGCTCAGGCTTCCCATGTTCTCCGTCAGCTTGCCTATCTCGTGGTAGAATCCGTATATCTGTGCCGCATAGCTGATTACCGAGCGGAACGAGTCGAGGTAGTCGTTGAACTGCCGCTGGAAATCGGTCGTGGCTTCCACTTCCTTCTTTGTCCATATATGTCCGGTGGTCTGCAGCAGCATCACCTTCTCCTGGGATTTGAGCTGTTTCTCCGCCTTGTCGGTGTACAGGACAATCATCCCGGACAACACAGGGTCTGTCTGCGCGAGACCCTTGCAGATGCCAAGGATGAATGTCAGTATTATCAGTATTGTCCTTATCATGCCGCCTCCTTACTCTATGGCCCTTGCAGCCCGTTTCCATCTGTCGAGGGCGTCACCGGCGATGGTGCCGATGTCCCTGTCCAGCATTCCCGCCGTGATGTTGTTCCACACGTCCGTGAGCGTGTAATACCGTATGCTCAGGTACAGCCTGTTTAGTTTCTTTGAGAATGCACCGAGCTTGTCGGACAACGCCCAAAGCGTCTGTGAGCGTTCCGCGCCTGTGAGCATATTCGTCCTTCCTCCTGTGGCTATAGCTTCCTTCAGCAGCGTATAGACGGATATCAGCTCCGTCGCCGTCTCAAGGTAGAGGTTGTTCATTGACATGGTGGCGACTATGCCCTGCGAATTGGAGCCGATGGCTTTCTTGAGCTTCCCTAAAGTGATGAAGATGCGCACTCCGTCCTCGTACAGCGTGGCGGACGCTTTCAGCGACGAGGCGAAGCCGGAGGCGGTCTGCAGGTAGCCGGAGTATTTCTTCTCCCATTCGTGTATCTTGGTGAACTCGGCGGCGATGGTGTTCTGCAGGGCGGCCGTCCGTGTCTGCGCGTCGGTCTGGTCCTTCACCTGCCCGTTGATGGCCTCGTTCCCTTCCGCGAGGGCGAGCCATTCCAACGGGTTGGAAACGACAAGCTGCGCCCTCGCCTGCAGGGAGGCAAGGACGGCAATGATGACTGTCAGTATCTTAGCGGTTGGTAATCTCATATATTCCGTTTCTTTTGCGGCTCGCGCCCACACGTTCACGTATGAAGGGGATAAGGTTCGCACTCATATCCATGCCTGTCATGTCAAGGCGCGGTGTGGAACGGTCTCCGGAGTATATCTGTATCGTTTTTAGTCCGAATATCCGCTGGGAGAAACTGCTCTCTTCCCGGAAATCCACGATACGGTAGAGTTCCATAAAATCGCGGGTACGCCGGAACACGCCGTGCTCGTAGATGAACTGCTCGTCGGTGATGACGAACCTCATGCTCCGCAGATAGAGGAAGCGGTACACGAGGCAGACGGCAATCGCCAGTGACGCCCACAGGAGGACGTTGCCCATGAACACGCCGTCGATGCCTGCCACGGCAAGCCCGGTAAGGCAGACGACGGTGATGATAAGGTCGTTGGCGAGGTACTGCCTCGCACGGGGACGGAATACCATCGTCCCGAAACTGTATGTTGGCTGTGTCCGTGTTTTCATCGTCTCATCCCTCTTGTTTGCGTTTCCTCATTCTCCATGGGCTTGTCGAGCAGCTGGTCGTTCCAGTCCTTGTACCGGCCGTCACAGGGTTCATACCCGATTCCACGGCTGTCGATGCCTAACCTGTCGCACACGTCCCTGAAATCGAAAGGCTCCATCGGCAGTTCGTGACGCTTGAAGCCTTTGGTCAAGTCGGTGACGACCAGTTTTTCCTTGTCCTGCGTCAGGTGGGAGGTGAACACCCTCCCGTCTTTCTGCAGGGCGAAGTTGACCGCGAACATCCGTCCGGCACGGTCTCGGTCAAAGCAAAGATGATGTATGGCTTCGGGTGTATGCTCTATCATCGACGAGAACTGCTTTTTGGTGGGTGAACCGCCGGTTGACACATACACGGCATTGGCGAGGTCGTGGTAGCCCACATTTCCCGGCTCGTTCATCTTTATCTGATAGTAGGCCATCGCGTCAAACGCGCTCTCGAACCAATAGACATCCTGTGCCGCCCCGATGGGACGGGTGAAGCCCATGTCGCTGCGGTTGTTTTCCAGCCGGGCTATCCAGAGACCTTCCGCTGCGTTGCTGCCTGCCGCCATGCCCTTGTAGGCGGTCTTGCCCTCGGCATTGGGGCGGCTGCGCTCCTCCAGTCCCACGATTTCCTTGCCAGGCATTGCGGCGAGTGACAAGGGGAACGAGAGGTTGGTGTATTTCTTGCCGTCACCCCGTTCTCTCGTAGCCAAAAAGAAATGGTCGGAGAAGGCCCGCTGGGTCTGGAGATTGATGCCCCTGTTCTGGAAGTAGGGATAGAACCGCTTTTGCGAGTCCCAGTCGCCGTTGACGAACGCCTGCGTCTCGTATTCGTAGATGTCGAAGGGGCGTGTCTCACGCTGTCTCCCGAAGTCCCGTGGCGCACGTTCGGCCACAGGATGGTTCAGGAGGCGGTTGCAGACAAGGTTGACGAGCCTGTCGGTTGACATTCCGGGACGGTACTCAGCAAAAAGGTTCGGGTGCTCCTTGATGAAGCTGATGACATTGTAGTTTTTTATCTCCGGGGGCTGGAAGCAGCACAGGCCGTTGGCGGTAACTATAAATTTGTCGCCATGCACGCGTTTTCCGTCACTGCCGATACGGACGTAGGAGGGATAGCGCATGCCGTCCCTGCGGTTGAGCCGGTAGCCGGCGTCCACCAGCAAGTCCTGGATGTTCACCCTGCTCTTGAAATCGTCGTATGTTAGTTCTGACATGGCCGTTGGTTCATTTTACTGTTAAAGGCCGTGCCCCATGCCGGGGACACGGTCGTCGGGAAGGTTTCTCATGGCGTCGAACTGTCGCGCCGCCACATCTGCGGGGCTATCGACACCCGGCTTGAAATAGACGTGCGGCATCGGACCACGGTGTCCTTCCACATAGATGTCAGGCATGGGACGGGGACCTCGGAGGAGGTCATGCGTCACCACGGCTCCCGCAAGCAGGGCTGCCGATATTTTCGTGCCGAGTCCCACGGGATAGCGGTCTTTCATATCGACTTCCTTGAATACTTTTGAAAAGAGCTTCATGCGGTGCAGGTCATCCAGTGCCATGAATTTCTCATATTGTTTCTGCGAGATCTCGTGGCTCACCACCTCGCCGTCGATGACGGCGGTCATGCGGTATTTCGCCTCTCCCTCGCCCTGCACGGGTTCCACACGGATGTCATCGACGGTGACTTCACGGCCGTGCCGTCCTTCGCGGAACCAGCCCTTGTTCTCGTCTATGAGACTCAGGTCGTTGCCGTCCATGACCACGCCGCCTTTGGGCAGGTTGTCACGGAGCGACGGTTCCCGTTCCACCTGGTAGTCCTGCGGATTTTCCTGCTGACGGTAGTATTCGTCCTGTCGGGTAATCTGCCGGTCGAGGTCTGCCTGCACTTCGGGATGGAGCTTGATGTCTATCAGTTTATTGCTGTTGAGCATGTCCATCGTGACGGCATCGGCGAAGTCCTCCTTGATGACATTGTTAAGTGTCTCAAGGCGTTTGGCTATTGGCTGGTCTTTGATGGAGTTCGAGGTCAGCACAGCCACTTCTTCATCGGAGAGATTGTACTGCAAGTCCGCTTCCAGTGCCGAGGACTGTATGGTGACGGTCTTTTTCTCCGCATCCACCAGTATGCCGTGGCTTGCCAGCACCTCCTGCCATTTCTCGTTGGAGAAATAGACATCGGAGGTGATGGCTTCCTTGTACGGAATGGCGGGTGCGGTCGGTCTCTGTGGCTGTCTGACAGGGGTTATAACGGTCTGCAGTTCGGCAAGCACGTCTTTCTCCGCCACGGGTGCGGTGTTGTAGCCCTTGTAATAGAAGCCGTAGCCGCCGGATTGCAGTTCTCCTGGCTTCATGCGCCCGTCGGGGCGGTTCGGCACCATCGGTGCGCCGGGATAGTAGAGCTGGCCTCCGATGCGGCGCAGGTGGAATCCTTCCTGCATCCTCGGCGTCCATCCCAAAAACGACCAGCCCATCATGTGGTGCGGCGGTACGGGAAAGCGGCGGTACGGTGCGACCCTGCCGTATTCGCCCACGCCGACGCGGTAGCCGTGAAGTCCCATCGCCACACGCCCGTTGGCGTTGCGGGCATGGACAAAATCTTTCGGCATGTCGAAGTCTGCGGCGACAATGCTCGCAAATGTGTTGTATGCCTTGCGGTTGGCGGTGTTGGTGCCCCAGTCGGTAAGGGCTTTAAGCTGTTTCTCGGTGATGGGATAGTTCAGCAACGGGGAATCATGCCCCTGCACGAGCAAGGCGAAACCGTTGCTGCTTGCGGCCACATGAGCCTGCATCCCGTTTCGGAGCAGGATTTCCTGCAGTTCGGGCGTCAGCTCAAGGGGACGCGGATTGGTGTTTGTCCTTATAGGCATGATATTGTCTTGTTTATGCGTTTCCGTTTTCCAGTGCCTCGTCGAGCAGGGCGTTCCTCATTTCCATGAAGGCAGCCGCCGATTCCTCAAGGCCGGGGTCAAGCCCCTTGCGGTGGCAGTACCATTCGTATTCCTGCGACAGCTCGCGTGAGTGGTGGCTGATATATTCTTTCCAGCCGTATTCGCCGGACTGCACTTTCTCGATGAGTTTCTCTTCGGGTTCGTATTTCATATCACTTGCGGTTTAGTGTTTGAGTGTCATGTTGTTGCGCTTGCGCATCTCTTCCCACAGTTCCTCGGTGTAGGATGCTTCCGGAACATAGTCGAGGTTGCCCTCGCTGTCGGCTACCCAGCAGCCGTTCAGACCGAAGTTGTATCTGCCGAAGCCCTGTCGCTGTTCCTCGCGCCATTTCTTCTCGTCGCCGCGCGTGAGTCGCACGCCTGTCTTTTCATTGAGGTCGATGCCGATGGTGTAGAGGTCGTCGCCGTCCATGACGGTGACGGGCAGTCCTTTCTGCAGGCAGGTCAGCTCGGCGTTGGTGAGCTTCATCTCGTTGGCGGCGTATTCGAGGTTGCGGCCGATGACGGGTGTGGGAACATAGATGATCTGGTTGGTGCCCTGGTCTATCTGGTGGAAAGCCTGTATCTCCCTTCCTTCAGGCATGGTGACGGGGGCGATGACGGGACGGTGTTCAAGAAGTGCCTTGCGCTCTTCTTCTGTGAAACGGTCAAGGCGTCCGGCTTTGAGCTGCGGGTAGAACACCACATCCACACTGCTGTCATCCATGCGGATGAACGCGAAGCGGGTACGGGCATGGATTCCCTCTCCGCTTTCGTCGGTGACATGGATGGGAAGCACCGGGGAACGGCGGCCGTCGAGGATGTCCTCTATAGCCTTCTGTGGCAGGTCTTCAAGCATCTCCTGTGTCAGACCGAATCTTTCGAGTATGCCGTATGGCAGTTCCTCGCTTTGAAATCTCTGAATCTTCATTTTTTTGTGGGTTGTCGTTTCCGCAAAATTATATGCGCTGTTCCGGTTTTGAGGTGTTTGTAGGTATGATTATATTGTGGTTTATGCTTATTTAATATATGACGCAATAATCATACTCACTTTCATACTCTAACGGCATAAAAATGGGTATTACAGGATTTTAGAGTATGATATTTGTTACAAACGAATATCTTATGTAATATGGTATTGTCTTAGATGGGTTTGTTACCTTTGCACCATGTTTAGGATATTATTGATTACAGCGGGACTGTACTGCTGCATGGCAGCGTCGGCACAGTTCCATACGGTAACGCCCCACACGGCACGTTACAGGATTGAGCGTGTCGAACAGGGGACGGCAGGGAAAACAAAAAAAGTGACGGAAAAGGCGGCGGTGGAAGATTTGTCGGCCGATACCGCTTCCATGCGTAAACAGTGGATAGACAGCTACCTGAGCGTGTCCTATCCGCTGAAGGAGATTCATGTGACCTCGCCCTTCGGTGTCAGGACTGACCCTTTCACGAAAAAGCGCAAGAGGCACAACGGTCTGGACTTGAGGGCTGACCGCTGCGAGACCTACGCCATGATGCACGGCATCGTGGTGAAGACCGGACAAGACAGGGTGTCCGGAAAATATGTCACCGTGCGGCATGGGGATTTCTCGGTCAGCTATTGCCACCTGTCCGAATGGCGAGTGAAAAAGGGTGACTGCGTGAGGCCCGGTGATGTGATAGGTATAAGCGGCAGCACAGGTCGCTCGACCGGTCCGCATCTACACCTGACTGTCCGGCTGGGGCGGAGGCATATCAATCCGGGAGTATTGCTTCAGTTCATCGACGAGACACGGAGGCAGGCGTTGGAAAAACTTTCTGAGTGAGGTCTTAAATAGTCCTTTTGTGGCATTAAGGTCTTTGTTGCCGTTCTGTTTATGCTCCCGAATAGTTTTTTACTAATTTTACGCTGATTCCTTTTGTAAAGTTTGCAGGATTGAAATAAAAACGCTATCTTTGCATCGACAGTTTCCACCACGCCTCTTCTCAATGCGTACCAGGGTGGAACTTTTGCTTTTTATACACTTATGGATTATACAAAACAACCGTTGGATTATCCCCAGATTCTTCAAATGCTGAAAGGCCGGGGACTAATTATCAGAGATGACAATAATGCCTCAGAGCAATTAAAAGTCATGAGTTATTTTCGTTTGGCGAACTATCTCCGCCCGATGGAACAAGACAAGACTACTCATGTATTCAAACCCAATAGCCATTTCGACAATGCCGTCAATCTTTATTTCTTTGACAAGAAGTTGAGAGCTTTACTGTTTACTGCCATACAGAGTTTTGAAATAGCTCTTCGTTCGAAGCTAATTCATCATTTCTCGATGGCTTACGGTGCGTTTTGGATAATGGACAGGAGCTTGTTTGCTGATAAGAAAATTTTTACTGACTGCTCTATTCGTGTCCAACAGGAAGTTTTCCGTTCAAAGGAAGATTTCATCCAGGATCATTTTGACAAATACTCCACTCCGATAATTCCTCCTGTCTGGAAGACCTTGGAAGTAGTTTCTTTCGGAACATTGTCGCGCATCTTTTGCAATCTGTCAGATAAAGGGATAAAAAAGAGAATCGCCCGCGAGTTCAACTTGCCGCAGCATAAGCTACTGGAAAGTTGGTGTAAATGTGCGGTTACTCTCCGCAATAATCTTGCTCATCACTCGAGAACATGGAATAGAGCTTACCCAATCCAGCCACAGTTGCCGCAATCTCTAAATGGGGATTGGATAAATCCTACTGGCGTTGCCAATAACCGGTTATACGCCCAGCTTTGTTGCTTGGCATACTTGCAGAATGCGACTCATCCGGGTAACGATTTCAAACAACAATTAAAATTGTTACTGCTGGCTCACCCCAATGTCGATGTGGCAGCGATGGGATTCCCTGCCGGTTGGGAAAACGAGCCGCTTTGGAAGTAAGACAATACATCAAACAGTTTTATTGCTGATTCCAAGCTAATTCTCTTGAAACATACTTGAAATATGCTGCCGGGTAGAAATAAAAGCAGTGTCTTTGTAGCAATAAATCCCACCCGCTTCCCGTAAGATTAGCGTACCCAGCGAGACATTTCTATTTTGAGAATAGGGCTTCTCCGCCTGTTCCACATATAAGTCGATTTGGAAATTACCCTATAAAAGAGGGCGTGTCAATGACACACCCCCAATATTACCTTGGTCGTGCCAACGATCGCAATGTCAAACTACGTTTGGACATTGCCGAGTGCAGCCGAAAACGGGCGTAAGCCAACCCGTTGTCGTCCACTGCAAGCAGACGGTTCTCCTCGTCCCAGATGAGCTTGCGCTCACCGACGCTGTTGTCCCTATGTCCGTCAGTCATAACCCGGTTGGTGTTTACATTTTCTTCTTTATTATACTGATATTACCGCTTTGATTCATATACTTCCATCGCGGTAATATATAGTAAATCGTATAATTCTAAAAAAGAATCTGAATAAGTAATTTCATAATGATTTTGTCGCTTTCCAACAAAGTATTCATTACTTATTGTTTTATCATTACTGTATATTACAAATCTAATATAAGGTAAATCTGAAGCTACCTTTTCAGGCAAATACTTCTTAGCTATAATTACAGGCGTTTTCTGTTCAAGGAATATATCACCAATTTTTTTAAGAATTTGGTTTGAATAGGTACTTGGTAATATTTCCTTTTCAGATATATATGACAACTCTATTGAGCTTTCTTTGCCATGATTTATAGAAAATACAATAGAGTCCATTCCCAAACGTGGTGATATTATGGTGATTTTTGCAGAGTCGGGTAACACATTATCCTCATGACTATCATTGGTCACAACGAATGTTGAATCAATCGGAACAATATCATCTTTATATGCTTGTTGTCCAGAATTTTGGCAAGCAAATAATATAACAAATGAAATTAATAAAAACATTGTGGAATTTTTCATATTCTTATGAGTTCATACTAAAGGATGGGTGTTGCAAACCCAACTAATTGATTTTCTTCGATTAGCGATTTTGCAACACCTTATTCAATCAACGTCATTCTACTTGAATCCAATCTGGAAATTCGATCAACTCTCCATCTGAACTGAATATCAACTCTATTGAGCTTTTATCTCCAACAACAATTCCATTTGAATCGCAAATTGAATTAATAAAATAATAGAGATGTATGGTTCCATTAGATTCTTTTACAATCCTATTTTCTTTACCTAAGAAAAACCTTACTTTTTCAATCGATTGACCGATTAGATGAAATTCTGATACAATTGAATCAGCCATCTCTACAGTACGTTTTTTTAGGCAGCCACAACTATCATTCTTCCATGTTTGGACCATTAAAGGTAGGTTGTTATAACATGAAATCTTCTCGATGGAATCTTGGCTTTGATGTTCCACCTCATTCTTATCATTGTTTGCTTGACTACAAGCAAACAATGATAAGAATGCAATGGGTAAGAACTTAAAAAATTTCATTTCTTTTTACGAGGATAATATTTCTTTGTTCCAGTCTTGTCGAAAATTACATTTCGAACTGTAGCATATTTATTGTTCCCAAAATTCTCCATATAGGCATCATCTACATTTTGGGGCGTTACTCGTCGAGCATTTGGGTTTACTACTCGTTTACCTCCTTTGTTTTTGATTGACCAAAATTGCCCATATGGAGTTTGACGGGCTACCATAATATCTGGACGACTAGTTTCATTACTTAAATCTTTTTCTGGATGAGACAATCCAATACCATGTCCGAATTCATGAGCTGCCGTGGTCGTGCTGCCCAATTCATCTTTGGTATTAAACCAAAATGAATTACCTCCTCCATAGTGACGATCCGTTAATGTAAAACTTGAAGCATCTTCCGGCCCATTCTCAACTCTAATGAAATTATTCTTCGCACTAGTATTATCATTTGCTAATTTTAGAGCATCCTTTTCGGTAACAGTCTCGTAAAAAATCTTGAATTTAACTTTATACTGTTTACCTATATAGTCAATACTAGCATGAGCGCCATTCCATTGTGAAGCAATTCCAGCCGCAATTTTCCCAGATAATTCAGAATTAGCAGCTCCACCATAAAAATACAATTTCGCTGTAACAGTCGCAATTCCTGTTTTTTCATCATAAACAACCTCTCCGCTCCGTCCATCATAATCCACAAATTTAATAGGATTATTATATGTATACACATAGGACGTATAGTCAGGAAAATCTTCTTGTAATGGATCTGTTGATATCCAAAGGCTGAGACGCGGGTCGTAGTAGCGGGCACCGTAGTAGTACATACCTGTCTCCTCATCGAATTCTTTCGCGTTGAAGAGGTAAGGTGTATTCCATACGTTGTTGCGCTCCTCGATGAAGACTTCGCCGAAGGGGACATACTCAATGTGCTGCACTACCTCACCGTCAAGGTTGGTGATGAAGTTGGAGCTGCCGAGGTGGTCGGGGTGATAGAAGAACTGCAAGTTCTCGTAGTTGTCAGGGTCTTTGAACGACCGCGAAACCGCGCGGGTCTGAGCCTTCCGAGCCTGAGCAACAGCAGCCTCCATAGAGCCGTCGTTGCAGCAGAATCCTTCACCATCGGCATAGTTGTCGTTGTCAGTACCGTTGTATGGTACATCGAAGAACTTGTAGTTGTCCCTGATGACCTGTTGCTGGACTGCATACTTCGCTTTGTAGTCAACCGAAAGACCGTCGGTGTTTGCACCAGCATACTCTATGCGGCGCGGGTCAGAACCGTAGGAGGCGAAATCACCGACCTTCGACACGATGCGCTGGCTGCCGGCGTAGATATGCTTGGTGTAACGGCCGCCCTGATTTGCCACAAGGTACGGACTGACGTAGAGCGAGAATTTAGCGGTGTTGGTAGAGCCGCCGGAGAAAACTCCGTTGACATATACCTGATCGCTTTCGCCCGAAGTCTTGACAGTGCGCTCGCCGTCGGCATCGTACCAGTAGTTGGACACGAAGCCGTTGTCGTCAACTGCAAGCAGACGATTCTCCTCATCCCAGATGAGCTTTCGCTCTCCGACGCTGTTGTCCCTATGTCCGTCAGTCATAACCCTGTTGGTGTTCACATATACAAGGTTTCCGTTCTTGTCATAAGTGTAAACGTGACCGTTCTCTATTTGTTGACCTTCGGGAGTCTCTTCTGTGCGGTAATTAACATCCTTTACACTTTCGAGCTGGAATTTCGTTCCTTCTTCCGAGCCGTAGGTGTAAGTAAGGTCGTAACCGACATTGAGGGTGCCGTTGAACTGCACATTGTCCTGAGTCAGATGCTGGCTCTTTGACTTGATGCGGTGCATATTGTCATATCCCATGGCGAGGGTGTAGGATGCAGACTTGTTGTCGGCTCCGGTGTATGTACCCGTAGCGGTGGCGAGACGATAGAGACCGTCATAAGTATAGGTGTGGGACATCTGGGCGCCGGCATTGCCGTTGGCTGGGAGAGCTGCATTGTTGGCTACAGAGAGGACATTGCTCACAGCGTCAAACGTATAGGCGTTGTCCATAATGGATGCGCCTCCGCTGTTGACCGCGAGATTGCTCAGGCGGCGACGGTCGTCGTAGGTGTAGAATGTCTCCGCACCGTTGCAATACTTCAGATAGCTACGTTGCTCGAACTTGTCGTATCCCAGTTTGGTGATATAGTCGTAACCGTAGGACTTCTCACCGCGAACCTTTTCAAGAAGACCTCCGAGGTTGTAGGAGTAAGTCACTTTCTCCTCGTCGGGATAGATCATCTCGATGAGTCGGTTGTGGCTGTCGTAAGTCCATTGGGTAACGTAGGTTGCAATCGCCTGATTAGGCACGATGAGAGTGCGGCGTGTCTTGGTGACCTCGCCCATCTTGCCGTAGAAATATTCTATCGCGCCTGTTCCATCCTCGCGCATCATCAGACGACCGATGCGGTTGTAGGAGGCGTTGCGACCGCCATAGTAATACTTGACATTGTTTTCAGGGTGGTCGGGATAGCTGATACCTGTCAAACGGTGGTAGTCGTAGGTGTAGGTTATCATCTTTCCTTCCTCCGCCATGTTTGCAGTCTGCTTTGTCAGGACATTGCCGAGCGGGTCATAAGTGAACGACGTGATGCCGCTTGCCGGGTGATTGACCTCCGTGCGACGGTCTCCCATGTCGTAAACCGATGTGGTTACATTTTCATCAGCATCAGTAACTTTGACAAGACGCTGGATGCCGTCATATTCAAACGTTGTTACAATATCACCGTCAGGACCGCTCATCTGAACGGACTTGACCGTCTTGCCGCTCCCGTTGGTATGCGTTGCCTGCTTGTTGCCGAGCGCGTCGGTAACTGTTGTTACAAGGGCATTAGCACTATTGTCAAGAGTATATTCGGTAGTTGTCTCCGAATCGTCGGGAAGTTTCACGCTCAATGCACGGTCGAGAACGTCATAAGCCGTGATTGTCGGATTGACATTATCAAACGTGGTGCTGAACGAAGTCTTGCTGCCCATACCCTCGGTTGTGGGGTAGTAAGCCTTAGCGACACGACCGAAAGCGTCATAGACATTGCGCCCGCTGACAATCATCACATTCTGGTCGGATGCGCCCGAACCCTTGGATGCCGTCGTAACAACGCCGTCTTTCTTCACCTGTACCGGTCTGCCGAAACCGTCAACGAATGTCACGGTCTCAAGGTCGTCGCCGGGATGCTGGATGTCGAAATGCTTGGTGACAGCGTATGCCGGAGCGGATATGCCGGACTCGCCGAACTCTGCCTTTGGCTTGTACTCAAACGCG